>ODAJ012190393.1_pt1 | contig 40835 bp, 33 predicted proteins | sample 1539241 | NCBI WGS metagenome assembly ODAJ01 (sample SAMN02144231, study PRJEB22623) | gut metagenome | biome: sheep rumen | host: Ovis aries | place: New Zealand
CCATCCGGACGCCCTCCTCGGCGTGGACGGCAACCGCCAGTCCGCCTCCCTGTATGACATGATCCCGGCCGTTCCGCAGAACCAGAACCCTTACGGCGAGTGGAACAAGGTCAAGATCCTCTGCTACAAGGGCACCATCGTGCACTTCCAGAACGACGTGAAAGTCCTCGAGTACCACCTGTGGACCCAGCAGTGGACCGACATGCTGCAGGCCTCCAAGTTCAGCGAGAAGGACTGGCCCCTGGCCTTCGAGCTCCTGAACAACTGCGGCGGCGACGACCACGAGGGTTACATCGGCATGCAGGACCACGGTGACGACGTCTGGTACCGCAACATCCGCATCAAGGAGATGGACTAGCCCTATGAAGGTACGTTTCATCCTCCTGGCGCTCCTTGCCATGGCTTGCGTTTCCGCCTGCGGTCCCAAGGAGCAGGCTCCCGTGAAGAAGGACATGTGCATCCAGATGTATTCTGCGCGCAGCCTCATCACCCCGGAGAACTATCCCGACATCCTGAAGGAAATGGCCGCCATGGGCTACACGGCCGTGGAAGCCGCCAATTACAACGGCAACGAAGGCCTTCTCTACGGCGACGCCCCTGAAACCTTCAAGGAGAAGGTGGAGGGTGCCGGCATGAAGGTCCTCTCCTCCCATGTTTCCCGCGGCCTTTCCCGCGAGGAACTGGACAACCACGACCTCACCGCCGCCCTCGCCTGGTGGGACAAGTGCATCGACGTGCACAAGCGCGCCGGCATGAAGTACATCGTTACGCCCGCCATCGGCGGCCAGCGCGATCTCAAGGACCTGCAGGTCTACTGCGACTACTTGAACGAGGTGGGCCGCCGCTGCCAGGCCGCCGGCATCCAGTACGGCTACCACAACCACGCCTACGAGTTCGAAAAGGTCGAAGGCGAGGTCATGTACGACTACATGCTCCAGCACACGGATCCGGCCCTGGTTTTCTTCCAGATGGACGTGTACTGGGCAATCATCGGCAAGGCCTCCCCGGTGGACTACTTCAAGCGCTATCCCGGCCGCTTCACCATGCTCCACATCAAGGACGAGTGGGAAGTGGGCCAGAGCGGCATGGTCGGTTTCGACGCCATCTTCAAGAACGCGGAACTCGCGGGCCTGAAGGACTTTGTCGTGGAGATCGAACGCTACAGCTACGAAGACATCCGCAAGAGCTTCGTCGAGAGCGCCGACTATCTCCTGAACGCTCCCTTCGTGAAGGCGACCTACGCAGAGTAACTGACTGTGTGACAAAAGAAAAGGAGCCGACTCATCTGAGCTGGCTCCTTTCGCTTTAGAATCGCCTTACGCTTCGTCCCACTGCTGGCGGAGGAGGGAGACGGCGGCGGTCAGGGTGGCGGCGCGGTCCTCGGAGCGGCAGCCGCATTCGAAACTGACGTAGTTCGGATAGGCGAGCTCCTTAAGGGCGCGGAAGCCGTCGATGTAGCAGTCCTTGTCCCCGTCTTCGCCGGGCATGACCCGGTTTCCGCGGCTGGCGATGTGGACATGCTGGAGGTACGGCCCGGCCGCCATGAAGGCGGCGTAGTCGGAGGTCTCTTCCTGCATGTGCCAGAAGTCGCCCATGCACTTGACACCCGCGCTGCCGGCATCCTGGCAGATGGCGGCGGCGTCGCTCACCAGGCGCAGGTAGAAGGCTTCCTTGCGGTTGAGGGGCTCCAAAATGACCGTCGTGCCGCAACTCAGGGCGAATTCCCCCAGGTCGTGCATCTGCTGGCAAAGGTAGTCGCGCGTCTCCAGCGTATGGGGAAGGGCGGGATTCTGCCAGTTGAACACCGGCACCATGATGACACCGGTGGAGCCGAGTTCGCCTGCGGCGCGGATGATTTCCCGCATCGTGGTGTCGAACTGCGCTTTCACGGCCGGGTCCTCGGCCAGGATGAAGCCGTCGAAGCCGGCGCAGATGGCCGAGACTTTGATGTCGCGGCCCTGCAGGGCTTCGCGGATTTCTTGGACGCGTCCGGCGAGTCCCTTACCTCCCGGTTCGAAGCCGGTGATGCCGAGGCTTTCCATGAAATCGAACTTCTCCGCGAGGCTTTCACCCGGGGTGAGACCCTCCTGGAAGGAGAGGCGGAGGGGCGTGAAAGACTTCTTTTCCTTGGGGGAGGCGCAGGAGACGAGGGCGCCGGGGGCGGCCACGAGGGCGGCCGCACCGGCGAGAGAGGTTCTCAGGAATGTTTTTCGATCCATCTGTCAGGCTTATTTGCCCGTGCCGGGGACCGGGACGGTGTATTGTTTCATGTCCATCTTGCCAAGTTCGAGCTTCTCCGGAAGGAGATCCAAACCGGCGGCGCTGATGGCATCCCACTCGACCGTCTCGCCGGTGTAGGCGGCGACACGGCCCATGACTCCGCACAGGGAAGAGAGGCCGCATTCGGTGGCTTCGTTGTGCATTTCGCCCTTCCGGATGTGGTTCACCCAGTCTACGTGCTCGAGGACATAGGCGTTTTCCTGCTGGTAGGTCGCGCGCATGGCATCGTAGTCGAATTCCCAGATCTTGTTTCCGGCGAGATCGAAGATGGCGTCGTCGGCCGATCTCCAATAGCCCTTCGTTCCCCGGACCTCCTCGCTGACATTGTTGGAGCAGCCGTCGATCTGGCGGCACATGCTGTGGAGATGGACGCCGTTCTCATACTCGAAATCGACGCTGAAATTGTCGTACTGGTCTCCGGTGACGCGGCGCTGGCGGCTGCCGAAAGCCGTCGCGCGGACCGGCCGCTTGTACCCGTTCATCCAGTTGAAGACATCGATGTTGTGGACATGCTGCTCGACGATATGGTCGCCGGAGAGCCAGGTCCAGTTTACCCAGTCGCGGATCATCCATTCCATGTCGCTCCAGCCTTTCTGGCGCTCCCGGTACCAGAGCATGCCCTGGTTCCAGTAAACGTTGCCGCCGGTAATCTCGCCAATCAGCCCTTCCTGGATTTTCCGGAACGCTTCCACATAGGGGCGCTGGTGATGGCGCTGGGTGCCGCAGACCACGCTCAGACCCTTGGCTTCGGCCTGCTTGGCGGTGGCCATGATGGTCCGGTAACCCTTGGCGTCCACGCAGATGGGCTTTTCCAGGAAGGAGTGGACTCCCTTGGAAGTCGCATACTGGAAATGGATGGGGCGGAACACAGGCGGAGTCGCCACGATGACCATGTCCACGCCCGAGTCGATGACCTTCTGGTAGGCGTCGAAGCCCGTGAAGCAGTTCTCTTCGGGAACTTCCTGTCCGTGATCCTTGGCAATGGCTTCCCGGGTGTCCTTGACCCGGTCGGGGAACACGTCGCCGAGGGCGGTGATGGTGATGCCGTTCGCGGCGTTGAGGAGGTCGCCCACGGCGCCGTTGCCGCGGCCGCCGCAACCGATGAGGCCAGCCTTGAGAGGACGGCCGTCAATGGCTTTGTCCGGCAGTTCAGGAACGTAGTAGGAACCGGGTTCGCGGAGCGGGGTGAGTTTGGGGCCTTTTTCCTTGCCGGAACAGGCGGTGAGAAGCTGTCCGCCCACCAGGCCGGCCGCGCCGACGGCGGCGGTGGTCGCGAGGAAGGACCTTCTGTTCATTTTCGAGCTCATAGGAAATCAGTTTATGTGTTATTGACAATCATTCCAGGTTTTCCGGCACCTCGCACACGATGCGGAAGCCGATGGCCTTGACGTCGGAGTACCACCAGATGCTCTTGGGATTCTGGGGGTCCGTGCGCAGCCAGTCATCATGCCGGGTATGGCTTCGCGCGGCGCAGCGGACGGCGCCGGCGTCATCGGCATAGGATCCGCCGCGGACGACGAATTCATCTCCTTCGGCCGGGCCCTTCGGGTCCAGGGCGCCGTCGGAAATCCGGGCGTAGGCGTCCTCCGCATAGCGGTCGGCGCAGTATTCCATCACGTTGCCGAGCATGTTCTTGAGGCCGAAGGGATTGGCCTTGACCTCCTTGGGCTCCTGCGTCCGGGACGGGGAGTTGCCGCTGTAGACCACGTAACGGGCGATCATCGTCGTATCCGCCCCAAAGAGGCCGCGGAGGCCCTTGGGATCGAATTTCCTGGGGTCGCCTTCGAAGAAATACGGCGTATCCGTGCCGCCGCGGGCCGCATATTCCCATTCCGCTTCGGTGGGGAGACGGTAGGTCTTGCCGGTCTTGAGCGAGAGCCACAGGCAGAAGGTCTCCGCGGCATAATGGGTCATCGTGATGGCAGGCCTGTCGCCCATGCCCCAGCCCTGGTCGGGGAAGCCGAAAGGCGGAGTGGGGCCGCTGACGGCATCCAGTCCGGGCCGGCTGTTCGCCTCGTAGATGACGGAAGGCGGCGTACGGCCCTCGGACATGGTCTCGTTGTAGAAACTCCAGAACTGACGCCAGGTGATTTCGGTCTCCGCCATGAAGAAGCGGGAGATGCGGACCCGTTTCTGCGGGCCTTCGTCCGCGCCGCGCCGGGGCTCGTCCGCGGGGCTGCCGAGCAGGAACTCGCCGCCCGGGATGGCGACCATCCGGATGGCGGCGTTCGTGCCGGGGACGGTCTCGGTGAAGGACTCGAACCGTTCGGGAGCGGCCGGCGTCTCATAAATCTCGCCGGGACCGGTGTCTACGGTGCCCTGGAGCTTCTGATGCGTGTAGCCTTCGATGTAGTGGCCGGCGTTGAGATGGCAGCTCACGCAGTTGAGCTTGAGCTTCTCGTGGTTTTCGTCGTAGTAGAGGTGGGCGGCGATGCCGTCGTCGCTGATGCCTTCCGGATACAGGTTCTCGTGGCATTTCACGCAGGAAGCGTTGTAGACGATGCGCGGGGCATAGTCCACCTGGCGCTTGGCTGCCCAGTCGATGTCCTCCTTGTCATTCACCAGTTTCGACCACATGTCCTTGGCTCCCATCCGGAGCTTGACCATGTAGTAGCGGGCGACACCGTCCTCCTTCGGCGGCAAATGGCAGGCGGCGCAGTCGGTGACCACGCCGCTCTCGTTCAAGTAATGGGGGGATTGTTTCCAGAGGCGGTCGGCCTCTTCGTGGTAGTGGCAGCGCATGCAGGAGTCATTCGTGGACGAATAGGTGTCCACGGAAACGAGAACCAGCATCAGTACGACGCTCAATGCCAGACCGCCCAGGATGGCTCCCCAGATGATGTGCTTTTTCTTCATGTGGTCGGTAGACCTTTCACGAGTTTGGGAGACCTTTCAACGAAAAGTCTCCCAAACTTACGAAAAAAAAGCCGGAATGTCAAGTCTATTTGAACAGGGTGGGGGCGAGCGTCTGCAGGTCGGCGCGCCAGGTGGCCCAGGAGTGGCCGGCCTGGGCGTTCTCCATGTATTCGTACCGGAGACCGTCCTTGTCCAGCTGCGCGCGGGTGTTCTTGCAGTTCTGGTAAGCGATGTCGGTGGGACCGCCCTGGGTGAAGACCATGCGCTTGAACTGCCGGTTCATCTTCGCGACGTTCTCCTTGACCTTGAGGCGGGCGGATTCCGCGGCGGGATCCTGGCCGGGGGCGAAGGAGGCGCTGAGCACCCACACATAGCGGAACAGCTCGGGATGGTTGAAGGCGGTTTCGATCGTCTCCATGCCGCCCATGGACAGGCCCGCCATCGCGCGGTTGTCCGCGTCCGTCTTCACGTTGTAGTTGGCCTCGATGAACGGGATGATGGAGGTGACCATGTCCTCGGCGAACGGGGGAACTTCGTTGGGCACGTTGGTTATGGTGCCGTTGGGCATCACGACGACCATCGGGACGATCTTGCCCTCGGCAAGGAGGTTGTCCAGAATCCAGCCCGCGGCGCCCACGCCGGGCCAGGAGGCGTCGTTGTCGCCGCCGCCATGGATGAGATACAGCACAGGCAGTTTCGCGTTGGATTTCTCATAGCCGGCGGGAGTCCAGACATGCATCCGGCGCATTTCTCCCAGCGGCTTGGAGAAGTAGAACCGCTGCGCGACCGCACCGTGCGGGACATCCTTGATGTAACCCTTACCCACGGTCAGGAGGGAGGACTGCTCGGCAGAGAGAGGAGCCTTCGGGTCCTGCACCCGAACGCCGTCCACCGTGAAGTTATAGCGGAAAACGCCGTCGCCCAGGCCTTCGCAGATTCCCTTCCAGACGCCGTTCTCGGCCTTGAGGAAGTGGATGGGCTTGTCCCAGGGCAGGTCGCCGGAGACGGACACCGTCTTGGCTTCCGGGGCGTAGATCTGGAAGAGCACCTTCCCGTCCGGGAGGACGCGGGTGGACTGGAGCGTGTCGTTGGGAGTGGGACGGCGGCCCCACTGGGCGGCCATCGGCAGGGTGCAGCAAAGGGCTGCGAGAAGGATCAGGAAGCGTTTCATGGTTATTGGATATCAAACAGTTTCTTGTAAGGCTTGTCGTGCTTGTAGGCGTCCCAGCCGGGGTTTCCGGTGCGGCAGAAAGCGGTCCAGGCGTCCACCATCTCCTCGGACAGTCGGTAATCGGCCTCGGTGAAAGGCCGCCAGCTGTTCTTCAGGGTGCCGAACATGTACCAGAGTTCGGCGGAATGGAAGGCTCCGGACGCAGAAGCAGGATGGGCTTCGTCGGTAGGCAGCTCGCGGAGGAATTCGTATTCGTACACCGGGCAGCCGAGGGAGTCACGGACGGCGCAGAAACGGTCCACGGAAGTGCCGGCAAGGATGCCCATGTCATCCTTGTTATACCCGATCATCACCGGCACCTGGGCGATCGAACCATCGTACAGGGCGTGGTCGAAATCTTCGACGAGCACCTTTCCGTCGTTGTGCGGGGAAAGCATGACGAACTGCTTCTGGGAAAGGTCGAAGATGGTCTGGGCCGATGCCGCGCGCATCGCTTCCAGGGAGGTGAGCCCGCCGGCGTCCGTCAGCGCCTTGCCCTGTTCGTCATAGAAAGCTTGCGGGACATCGTTGGCGGGGGAGAGCCCGCGGACGCCGATGCCGCCGCCGCTCTGGATGATGGCCTTCGCTATGAGGTCCTTGGCCATCGGCGAGATGAGAAGGGTCTTCACGCTCATCGCACCGGCGCTCTGGCCGAAGACGGTGATGTTCCCCGGATCGCCGCCGAACTGGGCGATGTTGTCATGGACCCACTGCAGGGCGGCGACCTGGTCCATGGTGCCGTAGTTGCCGGACTGGCCCTGCTCGGCCGTGAGGTCCGGATGGGACAGGAATCCGAAGGTTCCGAGCCGGTAGTTGATGGTCACGAGGATGACGCCGCGCCGGGCCCAGGCATCCCCGTCCATCGTCACTTCATAGCCGTATCCGTTCATGTAGGCGCCGCCGTGGATCCACATCGCCACGGGGAGCTTCGCATCGGTCTTGCCCACGGTGCCGGCCGGGGCCCAGACGTTCAGATACAGGCAGTCTTCGCTCTGCTCCGGCGTGCCCGCCCAGTAGAACTCGTCCCCATAGAAAGTGCCGGGGGCGTTGCCCGGCTGCCAGGCGATGGGGCCGAAGGTATCGCACACCTTCACACCGTCCCAGGCAGGAACGGGCTGCGGCGCCTGCCAACGCAGGTCGCCCACAGGCGGCGCGGCATAGGGAATACCCTTATAGACAAGAACTTGGGATGAATCGGTAAGGACACCCTGGACTTTTCCGCCAGAAACGGTCAGGACCGGATTCGGCGTGCTGCAGGAAAAAAGGGCAGCGAGGGAAACGAAAACAAGAAGTCTTTTCATGATCAGATTGTTGGACAGGCAAAGATACGGCTTTCGGCCGGCAAACCTTATCCCGTCCGTTCAATTGTTTCCCCGATTGTTCAATGTAGATTACGCCTCTTCCAGGAGCCGGGCGCCGGCCTGCTCACCGATGGCCTGCGTCTTGTTCATCACGGTGGTGAGCATGAGCATGTTGGCGGCGATTTCCTGGACGGTGGCGTCCTCGCTGGCCTTGAGGGAGTACCAGTTCTTGTCGCGGTAGTCCTCGATGGAATCGACAAAGTCCACCCGGTCGCCGAAGCGGCCCTTGATGCTGTCGTGGAGGGCGCCTGTGTACTGGTTGCACAGGGCGGTGACCTCCTCTTCCATCCCGACCTTCACTTCCTGCGCGCGCACGTTTCGATACTGCTCCTTCAGGGGTTCGTATTCCTTGTCCTGCCGGATTTCAGTCTTGTCGCCGGCTATTTTCAGGATCTCCACCCGGTCGATGTCGCCGTGCTCGGGCTCCATTTCGCTGGTGATGTCGTGCAGTTTCTGGAACCGGACGCCGTAGAAGAGGACCTTCCCGTCCTCCAGGGCGTACATGATCTTGCTGAAGTCAATGCCCAGGGATACCTTGTAGTAGAACTTGTGGATGTACAGGATCTTGCGGATGGAGGCCTCCTTCAGGAGGGAGTCCTCGAGGATGGTCTCGAAGAATTTCCGGTCGGGGACGTTGAACTGCTCGCGGTCCAGGGCATCCACTTCCTCCTCCTTCACGACGTATCCCTGCTTTGCGTATTCCATCTGCTCCACCTTGAAGGTGTAGTCCAGCCGGACGGGGAGGGCGCCCGTCTGCACGCGGGTGTCCAGCTTGTCGGCCAGAGTGCGGTTCTCCAGTTCCAGGACCTCCACCTTCCGCTCCAGTTCCCGGTCCTTCTCCATCTTTTCGATGAGGGCCTGCTGGCGCTCCATCAGGCTGTCCTGCAGCCAGCTGTTCAGCGGCTTGAAGGCGAGGAAGGTGAGAATGAGGGTGATGGCGTTCGAAAGGACGATCGCGAGGCCCGAGACGATCCTCGGAAAGAGCAGGAAGAAGGCGATATTGGCCGCCACAAGCAGGAAGCAGCCCGCGATCCAGAGGGTGTTCTTGACGCTGCGGCCCTTGTCCAGGGCATATTTGAAAATCTTATCTCCGGTCTTGCTCATAGAGGTGGAAAACATTACCTTTCCCTGCAAAGATATACATTTTCGGAACAATCTTTGTAACTTTGCGGGCGATTGATTGAAACGAAATGAAAAAACTCCTGATCCTTTTAGCGCTCCTCTCGTGCGGCCTGACAGCCTCCGCGCAGGAATTGAGCGCCACCTTCGTCCAGAAAAAGACCCTCAAGGCCGTGAACAAGGTCATTCCCGGCGAGGGGAAAGTCACGTTCAAGGCTCCCGACTATCTCAATATGACCTACGATGTCCCGGAAGGGGAGTACCTCATCATCGAGGGAATGCAGCTGAAAAACTGCGTGAAGGGAAAGGTCATCAACATCGACACCTCCAAGAACCCGCGGATGCGCAAGATGCGCGACACCCTGCTTGATTGTATCATGGGCAACTACGAGAAGGCTGCGCAGGATAACGACGCGACCCTCATCGTCGAGCAGAAGGGCGACATCAAGACCGTATCGATGATGGCCCGCAAGCAGCTGCCTACCGGCTATGCGCGCATCATCCTCGATTACAACAAGAAAGGCCTGCCCGTCCGGATGGTGCTGGACGAGTTCACCGGGATCGAGACCGAATACACTTTCAAATACTAGATCTGCGTCCCTTCCTGCTCGAGGTAGGCGACGACGTCACCTACGGTCTTGAACGTTGCCAGCGCCTTGTCGGGAATGGTGATCCCATACTGGTCCTCGATGCGCATGAGGAGCTGGAGGATGTCCAGCGAATCGGCGCCGAGGTCCTTTTTTATCTGTGCTTCCGGCGTGACGATCGCCGGATCCACACGCAGTTGCCGGGCCAGGATGGCCTGGACTTTCTCATACATCGTTTCCATCAGTCTTCATAATGTTCGTAGCGGGCGACGGCCTCTTCGATCTTGCCGGAGAGGTGGCTCACCTCCATCCGGTAGGCCTGCTCGATGCATTTCTCCACGGCCACGGCCTTGCTGCTGCCGTGTCCCTTGACCACCACCTTGGAGGTCCCGAGAAGCACGCTCCCGCCATAGTTCTGGTAATTCATGAATTCCTTCTCCTCCTGGAACATCCGTTTCATCAGGAGGGCGCCCAGCTTGTACAGGGTGCGGGAATAGATATCTTTCTTGAGTTTCTTGAGGAGCTCCAGGGCCGTCCCTTCCGTCGTCTTGACGAGGACGTTCCCGGAGAAACCGTCGGCCACAACCACGTCGTAGGAACCCGACAGCAGGTCACGGCTTTCCATGTTGCCCACGAAGTTCACGCAGTCGGTGTCCTGGAGGAGCGCATAGGTTTCCTTCCGGATGTCGTCGCCTTTTTCGGCTTCCTTGCCCACGTTCAGGAGCGCTGTGCGGGGATTCTTGACCCCGTACACTTCCTGCATGTACAGGCTCGCCATGATGGCGAACTGGCGCAGGTGGGCGGGCGTCACTTCTACATTTGCCCCGCTGTCGCAGATGCCGACGATGCCGCCGTCCATGGTCGGGAGGATGGGGCAGAAAGCCGGCCGAATGATGCCTTTGATGCGGCCCAGGCGCACCAGCGCGCCGGTCACCAGGGCGCCGGTCGAACCGGTGGACACCATTCCGGCGATGTCGTCCTCATCCCGGAGCAGGATGATCGCCTTCATCATGGAACTGTTCCGTTTGAGCCGCACCACGTCGGTAGGCTTTTCATCGCAGCCGATGACTTCGGGAGCGTGGACGATCTCCAGGCGGGCGGCGTCGTAAGCCTTCCCCTCCAGTTCTTTCCGGAGGATGGCCTCATCACCGGTGAGGAGGAGGTATAGGTCCGGATTCTTTGCGAGGGCGGCGAGGGCGCCTGCGACAGGCGCCTGGGGCGAATGGTCGCCGCCGAAACAATCGACTATCAGCTTGATCATACGAGTTTCTTCACATAGGAGCGGTAGCGCTTGACCTGTTCCTTGCGGAAGCGCTTCCATTGGTTCAGGATGGCGTAGTTGTCCTCCAGGTTGAGGTTCGTGTCCGCGAAGCGGAGGTTCGGGTTGTCCTGGAGCATCTTCATGATGGCGACGGAGAAGACCGCCGAAACGCCCCGGTTCAGGTATTCCGGGTCCACGCCGACGAGGCAGAGGTCGATGGCGTCGGGCTTCTTCAGGGCTTTCAGGAGCCGGAGGGCGGTGCGGGGCGTCAGTTTGCCGCGGCCCCCGGCCAGGGCGCCGGCCAGCGCAGGGAAGGTAATGCCGAAGCACACCATCTTCTCGTTCTCATCCAGGACGACGGCCACGTACTTGGGATCGACGACGAGCTTGAAGTTCTCCAGCATCAGCTTCCGCATCCCGTCGGTGAAGGGTACGGTCCCATACAGATCCTCGTAGGACTTGTCGATGAGCTCGAAGATCCCGTCGGCATAGCGCTTCAGGAAATCGGAACCGCTTGTGGAAGGGCCCAGATGCAGCTTGTAGCGGCGGAAGATGAAGTCGGAAAGCTGCTCCAGCTCCTCCATCGCCTCCAGGCTTTCGGCCCCGTAGAGCCGGAAGCCGACCCAGTCCACTTCCTTCTTGTATCCCAGGCGTTCGATGTGTTCGCCATAGTAGGGGGCGTTGTAGTTCTCCTCGAACGTGGCCTGCTGGTCGAAGCCTTCCACGAGGAGGCCCTCCCGCTCCAGGTCGGAAAAGTTCAGCGGGCCGCACACGGTGTCCATGCCCTTTTCCAGCGCCCATTTCTCGGCCGCCTCGAACAGGGCTCTGGACACCTCGAAGTCGTCGATGGCATCGAACCGGCAGAAGCGGGCACGCTTCTCCCCGTTCTTCTCGTTCGCGGCCTTCTGGACGATGGCCATGATGCGCCCTGCGACGACCCCGTCTTTCCAAGCAAGGAAGCAGACGAAATCGCAGCAGTCGCTGTACACGTAGTCAGGACGGAAAATCTTCTTTTCGTCCATGTACAGCGGCGGGACGAAGCAGGGGTTCCCCGCATACAGGTCCAGCGGGAAATCCAGGAACGCCTTCTGTTCCTTCCGGGTGGTAACTTGCTTGACGGTGATCATTTTCAACGGTGTTTTGCGTGGAAGCAGACGCCCACCCCGTTCGGCCCGGCGTGGCTGCCGGCCGTCGGGTTGCAGACGACGTATTCGATCGGGAAATCGTCCCCGAACCGCTCCCGGATCATCTTGCCCACCTCCTGCGCCAGTTCCGGCGCGTCGGTGTGGCCGATGACGAAGCGGTGGGACTTGAAGTCCTCGCCCAGGTCCGCAACCTGCTGCACGAGGTGCTCCATGGCCTTGAGGCGGCCCTTCTCCTTGCCACAGGAGACCATCTTGCCTTCCTGGCTCATGTAGATGATCGGGCGGATGCCGATGAGCGTGCCCATCGTCGCGGCGAGCCCGCTGACGCGGCCGCTGCGGCGGAAGAACTTGAGGTCGTCGGCGAAGAAGTACATGGCGAACTTGTCCACCTCGGTCCCGGCCCATTCCAGCACTTCCTCCAGGGTCTTGCCGGCCTTGAAGAGGTCGCCGATTTCGCGGACGATGGTGTAGCTGATGGTGGTGATGCCCTTGGTGTCGATCTCATGGAAACTGCGCTCCGGATACTTGGCCTTGAGTTCGGCCACGGCTTCGTCCATCGCGTTGAAAGTGACGGTCATCGCGCGGGAGAAATGGACATACAGGATGTCGTTCCCGGCGGCGAACTCCGGTTCGAAATACTCGATATAGCGCTCCTTGGAGATGGCGCTGGTGGTGGGCAGCACGCCGCTGCGGAGCATGTCGTAGAACGGACGGGCCTCGAACTCGTCGAAGTCCACGTACGGATAGACGGTCTTGGCGTCCACGCTGTACGGCATGCTGATGAGGCGGTATCCGTATTCGACCGCGACGGCGGGGGTGATGTCGGTGTCGGTGTCAGTGAAGAGTCTAAGCATGGTTAAGTAGCGTTAAAACAGGACAAGGATATATTCGTAGACCGGCTGGCCGCCGGACTGGAGGATGACTTCGGCGCGGGGATATTGCTTTTCCAGCGCTTCCCGGACCTTTTCCGACCGGGTGCCGCCTGCGCCGGCAAAGACGAGGATGACGTCTCGGGAGCCGGCGTCCATGGCTTCGGCCAGGGCGAGAAGGGCTTCCTCCGGCGCCGGGCCCGAGGCGAGGATTTCCTTGCCGGAGATGCCCACATATTCGCCCTCGCGGACGTTTCCGCTGTCGCGGATAGCGCGGGACACCAGACCTGTCACCACCTCGCCCGCGGCTTCGGTGAGTGTGGCCTCGATGGTGTCGGCGTCGCCTGCTTCCGGGTCCAGGTTCGCGAGGGCGTAGTAGCCTTCGCCCAGGGTCTTGGTCGGGATGACCCGGATATCGGCCTTGTCATAGATGTCCGCGGCCTGGCGGGCCGTCAGGAGGATGTTTCCGTTGTTGGGGAAGACGAAGACGGTCTCGGCGTCCAGGGCGTCGAAGGCGTCGATGAACCGCTTGACCGGGGGATTCATCGTCTGGCCGCCCTCGATGACGAGATCGGCTCCGAGTTCCTTGAAGGTGTCCACGAGCCCGGCGCCGGAGGCGACGGCCACGACGCCGAAGGCCTTGCGGCCCTTCTTGAACCGTTCGTCCATGTGGTTCTCGTGGTGCTGGAGGGTCATGTTCTCCACCTTGATAGTGAGGAACTCGCCGTACTGCTGGCAGTGGTTCAGGATCTCTCCCGGGGTATGGGTATGGACGTGGACCTTGATGATGGAGCCGTCGCGGAAGAATACCAGGGACTCGCCGTTCTGCGCGAGCCAGTCCGAGATGACGGTCTCGTCGAAGGTGTCCAGGTCCACCTTGCTCCGCTGGAGCCGCAGGAGGAACTCCGTGCAGTAGCCGAACTCCAGGACACTGTCCTCCGTAAAGGCGTCCAGGTCCACGTGCTGGGCGGCGGGAGCGGCCTCTTCCAGGACTTCGGCGGCCTCCCCGTGCAGGGCGGCGCGCATGCCCTCGGCAATGTACAGCAGGCCTGCGCCTCCGCTGTCCACGACGCCCGCTTTCTTCAGGACGTCCAGCAGTTCAGGCGTATGCTGCAGGGAAAGGTCCATCGCTGAGGTCAGGAGGTCGAAGTACTCGTCCAGGTCCTTGCTTCCCGCCGCAGCGGCGACTCCCTCCCGGAATACGGTCAGGATAGTGCCTTCCACGGGCTCGGAGACGGCGTGATAGGACTCCTCGACCCCGGCCTGCATCGCGCGGGAGAAGGCTTTCACATCGGCTTCCCGGACATCGGCAAGGCCCTTGGCGAGGCCCGCGAACATGCGGGAGAGGATGACGCCGGAGTTGCCCCGGGCCCCCATCAGCATCCCGGCGGAGACGGCTTTCGCCACCTCGGGTAGGGTAAGACCGGTCCCTAAGCTTGTCGAAGGGCCGGCCGAAGGGTTACAGCCGGCCTGGATGGTCATATACATATTGTCGCCCGTGTCCCCGTCGGGGATGGGGAAGACGTTGAGGTCGTTGATTTCCTGGCGGTGGAGGCCCAGCCGTGCGGCGCCGCCGCGGACGAGGTTCAGGTATAGATTCGCGTCGATGCGGTCCATTTAAGGTTCCAGTGCTTTGAGGCTCTTCCGGTACCAGCCCCATTTGAGGCACTGCCGGAAGAGGAACGGTTCCAGGGAATAGGTGAGGAGGATCGTGGTGGCCATGCCGATCAGGGTGATGATCCCGATGGACCGGATGGACGGATGCCGCGCGAAGATGAGCGACAGCACCACGATGGCGAGTACCAGGGCGGAGAAGACGATCGCCACCTTGTGGAATTCGAGCATTTCCCGCTGCCCGGTGCGCGCCTCCTTGAGGAGGCCCTCCATCACGAATATGCTGTAGTCCACCCCGATTCCGAAGATGAAGGTGGAGATGACGATGTTGATCAGGTTGAACTCCAGGCCCAGGAGAGCCATCAGGCCCTGCAGGACATACCAGCTCAGGAACATGGGCAGGAAGGCCAGGAAGGCGGTAATCGGGTTCCGGAAAGCGATGAGAAGTACCAGGAGCACCAGCAGGGAAGAGATCCACTGGGTGGTATTGAAGTCGTCATGGACGATCTCGACCATGTCGCGGCAATAGTAGAACGGCTCCAGGACCAGGGTGCTGGGACCGGCCACCAGGGCGGCGGTGACGGTGTCGGCATCTTCCGGGCGGAAGCCCACGGAGGTGAACACCATGTACCGGCCGCTGGCCTGCCGCTCGAGGTAATTGGACACCAGTTCCGGCGGGAAGACCTCCGCCTCGAACAGGTTTCCGGGTTCGTAATCGGCATCGATCAGGGCCTCGAAGGGATTGAACAGGGAAGCTTCCAGTCCGCAGTGACGGGCAGACGCGGCAATCTCGCGCCAAGCCTGCGTTTTCCGCTCCGGCGTCCAGAATGCCTTCCACGCGTCAATCCGCACCTGCTGGTCCCGTTCGGACCGGAACAGGAGGAAAGAAAGCGGGGAATAGCCCTTCACCAGGCCGAGCGCAGCGAGGGAATCCAGCCGCTGCTGCAGGAGGGAGTTGTATTCCAGGGCCTGGTCCAGGTCGTCGTCGGAGGCGGCGAAGTACAGGTCCATGTGCCCGCTGGCGTTCTTCTGGCTGTAGAGTTCCTGGCTCGCGGTCAGGAGAGGATTGTCATAGTCCAGGTTCCGGAGGTCGCTGTCGAACTTGACCCGGTGGCTCAGCGCCACGCCCGCGACGATGACGACGCCGAGACCGGCGAGAATCCACTTGTTCCGGTCCCAGGGGATGTCGTTGATCTTGTCGATGACGTGGAACCCCTTGTACCGCTTGAACTTGACCTGCTCCGGCTTCATGAAGTGGGGCAGGAAGAACAGCGCGAAGAAGGTGTTGCCGATGAGGGCGAAGGTCGCGAACAGGCCGAAGTCCCGCAGCAGGTCACTCTCCGTGAACAGCAGGCCCAGGAAGGCGCCCACCGTGGTGATGCAACCCAGGGTGACGGGCGTGGATTCCTCCCGAAGCATCTGCTCCACGTCCCCCACGTAGTAATGGTGGATCAGCACGTGCAGGCAGTAACTGATGGCGACGCCCAGCACGATCGCGCCGAGGCCCAGGGCCATCAGGGACATGAATCCCTTGATCCAGTACATGCACGCGAGGGCGAAGACCGACCCGTACAGGATTGGGACGACCTGCTGCCAGATGAAGGTCCAGCTGTGGAAACTCAGGAGCAGGATGACGAGGATGACGAGGAGGGACACGCCCACCGTCATCAGCAGGTCACCCTTGATGGTGCTGGCATTGGATACGCTGCCCAGCGGGGTGCCGTGCGCCAGGACGCGGGCCTCCGGATGGGCGGCCTCGAAGTCCTTGCGGGTCCGGTTCATGAGGCGGTAGAACTTCGTGCCGGCTCCCGAATCCATCGAATTGAATCCCGGCGACAGGAAGGCCAGGGCCACCGTCTTGTCCGGGCAGAAGAAGTGTCCTTCCTCGATGGTGTATCCGCCCACGGAGCCGCCGTCGGAAGGCATGATTTCCGCCAGGAGGATATTCCGCAGTCCCAGCGGGTCCATGGTGACGAACTGGGTGGTTTCGCCGGTCTCGTCGGCCTCCAGCAGGGCTAGGTTCTCCTGCATGGCCGCTTCCACGGCGGCCGGCTCGAGCGCCGCCTCGAACGCGGCGTACAGGGAGGTGTCGATGAAACAGGGGAGATGCTCGAAGGCGTAATCCACGGCCCCCAGCATGGTGCCCATGTCCAGCTGGTACAGGATGCCGGCGATATGATGCGAGGCGGAATCCCGCTGCAGCAGGGATTCGCAGTATTCGTCCATGTAGGCGGCCAGGGTGGCGGGATCCAACGGGCGGGCCGCATCGGCTGCGGTGACCTGGATGAACACCTTGTCCTTCAGGCCGATGTCGCTGAAAGCCAGTTCGCTGTCCGTGCTGGAGCGGGGGAGGAGCTTGACGATGTCCTCCTCGTACCGCAGCCGGATGCCGAATGCCAGAAACAGCAGGAAACTGCCTGCCAGCAGCAGATACAAGGCGGTCTTGTGCCGCTGGAAAAAGCGATAAAGCGGTAGGAAAATCCGATGCATGCCCGTTGTTTAATCCTTAAATCTTCCAAAGGTAAGGTTAAATAACGAGAAAAGAAAATTTGCGTGCGTACGTGCGCGTTAGAAGCAGCTCCGCAGGACCTCGACCACGTTGGACGATTTGCCCATCGTGTAGAAATGGACGGCGGGCACCCCATGGGCAAGGAGGTCGCGGCACTGGGCCGTACACCATTCGACGCCCAGGCGGCGGACGGCTTCCTTGTCGTCTCCCGCATCCTTGACCGCATCGGTCAGTTCGACGGGAATGTCGATGGAGAAAGACTCCGGCAGGAGATTCACCTGCCTGGCCGTGGTGAGGGGCTTGAGGCCCGGGATGATGGGCACGGTGATCCCGACGGCGCGGCAATGGTCCACGAAACGGTAGAAGACCGCGTTGTCGAAGAACATCTGGGTGATGATGCAGTCCGCCCCCGCATCGACCTTACCCTTGAGGTGGAGGATGTCGGTTTCGGGGTTCGCGGCCTCGAAATGCTTCTCGGGATAGCCGCCGACGCCGATGCAGAGGCCGGCGCCGCCGTCCATCCGGCGGATGGCGCGCACGAGTTCGTCGGCATGGGCATACCCGCCGGGAACGGGGTTGAAGCGCTTTTCACCGGCGAGGGAATCGCCCCGGAGGGCCATCACGTTGTCGATACCCAGGAAGTGGAAGTCCTGCACCAGCCATTCGATCTCCGCGGCGGTGTTCCCGGCGCAGATGATGTGCGGGACCACTTCCACGTCATACCGGCCCTGGATGCTGCCGCATACGGCGACGGGGGACACCCGGCTGCGGACGACCTCGCGGAGGAAGGTGCCGTCGCCTTTGGGGGTGAACCGGACCTCGTCGCGATGGGTCGTGACATTGATATAGCGGGGCTTGAACTCCATCAGGGGAGCGATGCTCTCCAGGAGTTCGTCCTTGACGATGCCGCTCTGGGGCGGGATGATTTCCAGGGAGGGGAAAGGATGGCGGGCATCCAGGAAATCGGTGATTCTCATAGCAGATGGGACAGGAAGGCCCGGGCCTCGTCGGGGGAGAAACCGCGGGCGGATTTGTACAGTTCGTATTGTTCGCGGCCGATGTGGCGGATTTCCGGATAGCCGGCCTCGGGGTGGAGGACGATGAAGCCGCAGATGGCGGCGTCGGGAATCATCGCGCAGCTTTCGGTGAGGGTGATTTCCAGTCCGGCCGGCAGCATCCCCAGTATGTCGCGCTTGAGGCTGTGGTCCGGGCAGGAAGCGTAGCCGGCGGCGGGTTTGGCGATTTTCGCGCCTGCGGGCAGGTCCTGGGCCAGCCGTTTGTCCAGCCAGGTGGATGCGGCCTCGGCCAGGGTGACGCGCACGGCGCGCTCCATCATGGAATCGTAGTCGTTCCGGCAGGCCTCGCAGGTGCAGCCGATGGGGTGCAGTTGCGGTCCCTGAGCCTGTCTGTCAACCGGTCCCTGAGCTTGTCTGTCAACCGGTCCCTGAGCTTGTCGAAGGGCCGGTTGGGTGGCGTGGACGCTGATGGCGAAGAGACCGAAGGGGCCGGTGCCGTCCGCGGGGACGAAGTCGGCGAGGGAACGGCCGGGGGCTTCCTCCTGCCGGAGCATCGGGAGCCGGCAGGGACCCAGGTCGATGGCTTCACCGTCGCGCCGGGCCGGGAAGAAGCGGGCAGCGAGGCGGACGGAGACGCCGCCGGTACGGACCATCCGGTCCAGCATGGCGCGTCCTTCCGCCGTGAGCTCCGCATTCTCCTTCACGCCCCAGACGGCACGGAACATAGACCAGTCGAAAAGGGGAACGAGTTCCGTCAGCGGCACTTCCGTGAGGGGAATGTCGGCGGGAATGGTATGGAGATAACTTTCTGGTTCAAAGCCGGTTTGTGCGGGCGCGGGCGCGGCTTTCCGCCCTTCGTGCAAGTCGCGGATGCGCGCCTGCTCTGTGTGCTGGGCGGCTTCGAAGGCCGCGCGGTCGCGCAGGCACTTCTTCGCCAGCACGGCGCCGGCGGAAGCGTCGGGCGCGTAGAAGACATGGTCGTACAGCGGGGCGAGCTTGACGGCTGTATGCAGGGCGGACGTGGTGGCACCGCCGATGAAAAGCGGCGTGTCCAGCCCGCGGGCCGCCATTTCGCGGCACAGTTCCTCCATCTGGAACAGGGACGGGGTGATGAGCCCGCTTACGCCGATGAGGGCGGCGTGGTGCTTTTCTGCGGCTTCCAGGATGGTTTCCTTGTCCACCATCACGCCCAGGTCGATGACCTCGAAACCGTTGCACCGCAGGACGATGCCCGCGATGTTCTTGCCGATGTCGTGGACGTCGCCCTTGACCGTCGCATGGATGACGACCGGCCGCTGCGCGGCCTGCTCGCCGGCTTCCATATACGGTTCCAGCAGGGCCACCGCATCCTTCATCACCTTCGCCGATTTCACGACCTGCGGGAGAAACATCTTCCCCTCGCCGAAGCGTCGGCCGACTTCCTCCATTCCCGCCATGAGCGGCCCCTCGATCACCTGTACGGCCGATCCCAGCCGCTCCCGGGCTGCATTGACGGCCTCGGCGAGGCCGTCCTCGCGGCCGGTGAGGAGGAATGATTCAAGAGAAGACAGATGCCCGGTCGGGGCCGGGCATGACGAGTCCGTCACCCCCGACTTGATCGGGGGTCTAATTTCTGTCAGGCTGGCGGCCGCCAGTTCGGACAACCTTTCCGTCGCGTGCGGATCGCGGCAGAGGATGAGGTCCTCGACCGCCGTCCGCAGGCCGGGCTCGATGTCGTCGTACTGGAGGATCATGCCAGGGTTGACGATGGCCATGTCCAGGCCCGCGCGGATGGCGTGGTACAGGAACACGGCGTGCATCGCGCTGCGCACCGGATTGTTGCCCCGGAAGGCAAAGGAGAGGTTGGAGATGCCGCCGGAGGTGTAGGCTCCGGGGAGGTTTTGCTTGATCCAGCGGACGGCTTCGATGAAATCGATCCCGTAGCGGTCGTGCTCGGGGATGCCCGTGCCGATGGACAGGACATTGACGTCGAAGATGAGGTCTTCCGCCGGAATGCCGATGCCGGTCAGAAGGCGGTAGGCGCGCTCACAGACGGCGATTTTCTTCTCGTAGGTGGTGGCCTGGCCTTCCTCGTCGAAAGCCATCACGACCATGGCGGCGCCCAGCCGGTGGATTTCCCGGGCCTTCGCGAGGAAGGCTTCCTCGCCGTCCTTGAGGCTGATGGAATTGACGATGCACTTGCCCTGCGCGTTCTTCAGGCCGGCCAGGATGCATTCCCAGTGGGACGAGTCGATCATCAGGGCAGCCTTGGCTACGGAAGGGTCGTTCTGCAGGGTACGGACGAAGGTCTCCATCGCCACCGGCCCGTCGAGCATGGCGTCGTCCATGTTGATGTCGATGATATCGGCCCCGCCCTCGATCTGGTTGGCGGCCACTTCCAGCGCGGCGTCATAGTCGCCGGCGGCGACCAGGCGCGCAAACTTCCGGCTGCCGGCGACGTTCGTCCGTTCGCCGATCAAGGTGAAGTTCCGCTTTTGGGTGTCGATGAGATATGCCTCCAGCCCACTGACTTTCAATTCCTTGCGAAGGGATTTCAGCGGGGCGGGGGAGAGGTCGGGAATCGCCCGGATATGGTCCGGCGTGGTGCCGCAGCAGCCACCCGCGATGTTCAGGAGCCCGTCGAAACGGGCCATCTCGGCGGCCATCTGGGCCGGTGTCTGGTCGTAGCCGCCCAGTTCGTTGGGCAGGCCGGCATTGGGGTAGCAGATGACCGGCACGTCGCTGAATGACGCGATATCCTTCACCAGCGGCAGGAGCCCGTCGGCCCCGAGCGAACAGTTTACGCCGAAAGCCGTCAGCGGATAGTGCCGCACGGCGGTATAGAACGCCTCCAGCGTCTGCCCCGTCAGCATCCTCCCGCTCTTGTCGCCCACACTCACCGACACGATGACGGGGAACGGTTCTTTGTCATTTCGAGCGGAGTCGAGAAATCTCGTCTCCACCGCGTACAGCGCCGCCTTCACATTCAGCGCATCGAACGCCGTTTCGATGAGCAGCAGGTCCACCCCGCCCTCGATGAGGGCTTCGACCTGCTCGCGGTAACTTGCCGCCATCTCGTCGAAACTGTATGGCCGCTCCGCGGGCCGGGCGATGTCCGGCGCCAGCGTCAGCGACTTGGAGGTCGGCCCGATGCTGCCTGCCACCCAAACCTTCCGGCCGGCCTTGTCGGCCGCGGCACGGGCAATCCGGGCCCCTGCAAGGGCCATTTCCCGCGCATGGGTTTCCAGCCGGTACTCCTTCTGGGAGATCCGGTTGGCGCTGAAGGTATTGGTCTCGATAATATCGGCTCCGGCCGCAATGTATGCCTCATGCACGGCCTTAATGACATCCGGCCGCGTCAAGTTCAGGCACTCGTTGTCGCCCTTCAAGGGGATGGTTGCATCCACGAAAACACCTTGCCGGAAATCGTCTTCCGTCAAGCCGTGACACTGAATCTGGGTGCCCATCGCTCCGTCCAGCCTCAAGACCTTCTTCCGCAGGGCATCCGTAAGATCCACACTACCCATAACCCCTTTTTTAGCCATTGCCTGCAAAGATATAAACAATCTGATTTACATCAAAGCAAATAAAAATGCCTGGTAAACCGATACCAGGCATTCATCCGAAAAGGGCAGCAGCAGGCTACTGGTTGGTTTCCTTCGGTTTCTCGCTCTTGGGAGCACGATGGAAGTAATAGGTCGCCCGCTCGCTGGCGCCATAGCCGCCGATGCCGACCGCCGCTTCAGGCTGTCTGAGCACCATGGTGTCGCCTTCCAGTTTGACGTCGTAGATGCCGAGCAAGACGATGGCTTTACCGTTGTCTCCCTTGTCCAACCCCTTCTTGAATTCGATTCTCTGGGTCGATTCATCATAGGAGAACTTCTCTGAGTCGGGCCATTCCAGATTGAACCAGAGGGTGGCGATGTGCGAAGTGTCGAGATTGAGCCTGCAATACTCTCCCGAGAAGTCCGTCGTCGTGGTGCTCGACGTGGTATTGCCATTGATGGTGATGGATGCGTCCACCACGAGCTTGTCCACGACCCAGAAGCCATAGATCGTTCCGCTGAAATCCTTGTCCGGGTCCAGCGTCTCGCAAGACGAGAAAGCCAAAACCGCGCATAACGCGATCAGGACGGTGCTGAAGATTCTTTTCATACTGTTCGGTTTTAAGGGGAGCTATCGCTAGCTCCAGCGTCAAAGTTACAAAAAAATACTGCATAAACCTTGCCACCCTGGCTTTTTTCGCGAGGAAGGCGGCACGTACCTCGCCCCCGATGCCATACCGGGAGCCCTCTGACAATTCACTGGAACCCGGTAGCAATTCATTTTCCTCCGATGGCCTTTGCTCCCAGCCTTCTCCTGCCACCCATCCCCTCAACCCGAAATTCGCAGAGCATGTCAATGTTCCCCTGAAGCCCCTGGAATGCCTATTCCGATGCTCTGCCAGACCAAATCGTCGGGCGGAGCATCGCGATGTGCCATTGACGGCCACGCAAAGGGTTTTCGATGCTCCGCGAATTTCGGGTTGGGCCAAAGGAGGACGAATCGGCTCGGGCCAGGCCCATGGAGGAAGGAGATAGGCTCGGTATGGGCCTAAATCAGGTCTTTCACTTCGCCATACACAAGGCCGCACAGGCGGACGATCTGTTTGATGGAACTGTTGTAGCGGCTGCGAAGCGTGCGGGCCAGCCCAAGCCGCTGGGCCGTATTGAGCCCTTTGACACTTTTGGCTCCGAACAGCTCCAGGCAGACTTCGTTTTTGTGCTGGCGCATTTCCTGCATGGGAATGGACAACAAGGAAATTGAACCGCCGCGGGAGTCCACGTCCTCCTCCCGGGTAATGCACAGAAAGTAATTGAAACCCTTGCAGGTCTTGAAGATTCGCTCCACGATTTCGTAAGCCACATACTCGCCGGGAAAGACGAGTGCCCCGACCATTCGGGGGCCATGGGAGGCCATCTCATCCTTTCGGGTGCGCAGGGCTTGCCGGTGCTGGACGATGCCCATCGGCCCTGCTGCTTCCATATCGCCCATCCATCGGGGCGAGCTCCAGAGACCGGGCCTCTTGAAATAGAGCGGACCGCTGGACCAGGGATAGTCGAGCGCGTTGAACATGATGCCTCCCACCGGAGCGTTCTTCACGGTGTAGCAAATGACGGTCTTCAGGTAAAAGTCGTCTTCCACCGGCTGGTGCCGGATGGGGACCCCGTCCAGCTTGTTGCTCTCGTGATGCGTGATGGAAATATACCACGAGGTTAGGCGGACATATTCGTGCATGAACCGGTTGCACTCCTCGAAGGTCCCATACAAAATGAAGTGCAAATGCGTGTCCATCAAGGAGAAAGCCAGGATGACCACGTTGTGGCCTTGCACGACGACGAAGACACGGTTCATCCCCGCGATGAAGTCCTCGTCGTTTTCGAACATGGCATCGACAGCATTCCCGTCCGTGGAGAAATGCCAGCAGTTCTTGATTCTGATTCTCTGTCCCTTGACGAACGGGACGTTGAGCCCGAGATCGGCTTCGATCTGCGCGAGCAGTTTTTGGTCCAACTTCATCTTCGTATCCGGCGCCGCTGATGGCTGCTCTTCCGCAAAGATAGGTCAAACCCTGTTCTTTTGCAACCCATCCGGGTCGAACCTTGTCACGTTCTTGCTTTTTTCGATAACGGGCCTTCAACCCGAAATTCGCAGAGCATGTCAATGTTGCCCTGAAGTCCCTGTACGGCCTATTCTGATGCTCAGCCAGCCCAAATTGTCGGGCGGAGCATCGCGATGAGCCATAGGAGTATGTGGGAGGGGTGCAGCGATGCTCCGCGAATTTCGGGATGGGCGAGGGACGTGATTGCCGGGCGGTGGGGTATGCGGCTACTGGTGGCGGGGGAGCGTGACGGGCGGGCAGGAGGGCGGGTTTGTCGCTCGGAGTTTTGCAGATAAAAGGGGAATTCGTTATATTTGCATTGGTTATAGTTTAGATTGTATTCGAAGAATGAAAGGTAAACGATTGCTGCTCGGTGACGAGGCGATTGCCTTGGGCGCCCTGCATGCCGGCCTCTCCGGCGTGTACGCCTATCCCGGAACGCCCAGTACCGAAATCACGGAATTCATCCAGGGAGACGCCCTTGCGCGGGAGCGCGGGGTGCGGAGCCGTTGGTGCACGAACGAGAAAACGGCCATGGAGGCGGCCCTGGGCATGTCCTATGCCGGGAAGCGCGCCCTCGTGTGCATGAAGCATGTAGGCATGAACGTCTGTGCCGATGCCTTCGTGAACGCCGGCATCACCGGCGTGAAAGGCGGCCTCGTGGTGGTCGCGGCGGACGATCCGTCCATGCATTCCTCCCAGAACGAGCAGGACTCCCGTTTCTACGGGAAGTTCGCCCTCATCCCGATCCTGGAACCTTCCGACCAGCAGGAATGCTACGACCTGATGGCCGATGCCTTCCGCCTGTCGGAGGAAGTCCGGCTTCCGGTGCTCGTCCGCATGGTCACGCGGCTGGCCCATTCCCGGGCGGCCGTGGCGGTCGGGGAACCCGGCCCGCAGAACGGCCTCGCCCCGGATTCCGAAAGGGGCCGCTGGGTCCTCCTGCCCGGCAACGCCAAGCGGCAGTATGCCGCCCTCGTGGCGAAGCAGGCGGAACTGCAGCAGCGCGCCCAGGATTCTGCCCACAATGTGCTGGAAGAGAGAGGCTCGTCCCTCGGCGTCATCGCCTGCGGTATTGCCTATAACTATGTGCGGGAAGCCCTTCCGAAGGAAGTTTCCGTCCTGAAGGTTTCCCAATATCCGCTCCCGGAAAGCCTCGTCCGTGAACTGGCCGCCGCTTCCGAGGAGATCCTCGTCGTGGAGGACGGCCAGCCCTTCGTGGAGGAGCAGGTCCGCGGCCTGCTGGGACCGGAGTATCCGGTCTATGGCCGCCTGAACGGCCGGCTTCCCCGTACGGGCGAGCTCACCCCGGACAACGTCGCGGTCGCCCTCGGCGCGCCCGCCGGCGCCGTCCACGCCCCCGCCCACAGCCTCGCCCCGCGTCCCCCGCAGCTGTGCCAGGGATGCGGCCATCGCGATGTCTATACCGCACTGAACCAGGTGCTGGCGGACTATCCCACGGCCCGCGTGTTCGGCGACATCGGCTGCTACACGCTGGGAGCCCTGCCGCCGTTCCGGGCCATCGACTCCTGCGTGGACATGGGCGCTTCCATCACGATGGCGAAAGGCGCCGCGGACGCGGGCGTCCATCCCGCCGTCGCGGTGATCGGCGACTCCACCTTCACGCATTCCGGCATGACCAGCCTCCTGGATGCCGTCAATGACAACGCGGCCATCACCGTCATCCTGTCGGACAACCTCACCACGGCGATGACCGGCGGACAGGACTCCGCGGGCACGCACAAGTTCGAGGCCATCTGCCTCGCCCTGGGTGTGGAGCGCGAGCACCTGCACGTGGTCGTCCCGCTTCCGAAGAACATGGAGGAAATCACCCGCATCATCCGCGAAGAGATGGAATACCAGGGCGTTTCCGTCATCATCCCGCAGCGCGAGTGCATGCAGACGCTCGCCCGCAAGAACCGTCAAAAGAAAGCTGCGCAATGAAAACCGATATCAAATTAGCCGGCGTGGGCGGACAGGGGATCCTGTCCATCGCCACGGTCATCGGCGAGGCCGCCACGGCCGCCGGACTGCACCTCAAGCAGGCGGAAGTCCATGGGATGAGCCAGCGGGGCGGGGACGTACAGAGCGACCTCCGCCTGTCCACGGACCCCATCCACAGTGACCTGATTCCCCAGGGCGGCGCCGACCTGATCCTCTCGATGGAGCCCATGGAAGCGCTCCGCTATCTGCCGTATCTGGCACCGGAAGGAACGGTCGTGACCTCCTCCCGGCCTTTCGTGAACATTCCGGACTATCCCAGTGAAATCGCCCTGCAGGAAGAGCTGGACGCCCTTCCGCGGATGACGAAGATGGACATCGACGCCGTCGCCAAAGATCTCCAGGCTCCCCGGAGCGCCAACATGGTCCTCCTCGGAATGGCGGCCCGCCATCTCGCCATCCTCTCGCCGGACGACCTCCGGACGGCCATCCGCACGGTGTTCGGCCGCAAGGGAGAGAAAGTTGTGGAAGACAACCTGAAAGCATTTGACGCCGGTTATGAAGGTCTTTAGTGAAGAACTGGTCGAAGAGGCGCGGGTAGCTTCCCGCGTCGCTGACCTCTCGCAGGCCACCATCGGTGAAGTCCTGCTCGTAGCCCAGTACCTGGAGCGGAAGACGGGAATCCCCTTCATCCGCATGGACCAGGGATCGCCGGGCCTGCCGGCCAACCGCTATGGCGTGGAGGCTGAGAAAGAGGCCCTGGAGCGGGGCGTAGGCTCCCAGTATCCGCCGGCGGACGGCGTGCCGGAATTGAAGAAGGCGGCATCCCGCTTCATCAAGGCGTTCATCGACATCGATATCAACCCGCTCGGCTGCATCCCCACGACGGGATCCGTGGCCGGCTCCTTCGGCGCGTTCATCGCCTGCACCCAGCGCATCCCGGGGAAGGACAAAGTCTTGTTCATCGACCCGGGCTTCCCGATCCAGAAATCCCAGCTCCGGGTGCTCGGCATCGGCTGGCGCGAATTCGACATATATCCCTACCGCGGGGAAGGCCTCCGCGCGAAGCTGGAGGAAGAGCTCGCGGCCGGCGACATCGCCGCCATCGTCTATTCCAACCCCAACAACCCGGCCTGGATCTGCCTGGAAGAGAGCGAATTGCAAGTGATCGGCGAACTGGCGACGAAGTACGACGCCATCGTCATGGAGGACCTGGCCTACTTCTGCATGGACTATCGTCGGGAACTGGGGAAACCCTTCGTGCCACCCTTCGTCCCGTCGGTCGCCCGCTATACGGACAATTACATCCTGATGCTGTCCTCGTCCAAGATCTTTAGCTATGCGGGACAGCGGATGGCGCTCATCGGCATCGGTGACAAGCTGTTCACGCGGCATTATCCCGCCCTGGCGGAGCGTTATCATGACGCGGGCATCTTCGGCCAGACGCTCACGGCCTCCATCCTCTACATGATCACCAGCGGCTGCACCGCTTCCACGCAGTACGCCTATGCGCGCATGCTGGAACTCTCCTGCGACGGCGTGATCGATTTCGTGGAGGATACGCGGGAATATGAGCGCCGCGCGGCCAGGATGAAGGACATCTTCTGCCGAAACGGCTTCCACGTGGTCTATGACCGCGATGTGACGCGCCCGGTGGGGGACGGTTTCTTCTTCACCCTCGGCTACGAGGGATTGACGGGCGGGGAACTGCTCCGCGAGCTCCTGTATTACGGCGTGAGCTGCATCTCCCTGTCCACCACCGGAAGCCTGCAGAACGGCGTCCGGGGCTGCACGAGCCGCATGCGCGACGAATTATATCCTGTCCTGGAAGAGCGCATGAAGGCGTTCCGCGAGGACCATTGACAGACAACGAACTTGACGATATGATCTGGAATCCCAACAAAGAATGCATGAGCCGCGACGAGATGTCCGCGCTCCAGGGAAAACGTCTCCACAAGATCGTGGAATACGTGTACCACAACGTGCCCTTCTACCGCCACAAGTTGCAGGAGCGGGACCTGACCCCGGATGACATCCGCACCATCGAGGACATCGTGAAGCTCCCCTACACGACCAAGAAGGACCTGCGGGACAACTATCCTTTCGGCCTGCAGGCTGCTCCCCAGAGCGAAATCATCCGCATCCACGCTTCCTCCGGCACGACGGGCAACCCCACCATCGTGGGCTACACCCGCAAGGACATCGGCGTGTGGAGCGAGTGCATGGCCCGCTGCCTGACCGCCTTCGGGGTCGGCCGCGACGACATTTTCTCCGTCGCCTACGGCTACGGCCTGTTCACCGGCGGCCTGGGCGCGCATAACGGCGTGGAGATGGTCGGCGCTTCCGTGGTCCCGGCTTCCACCGGCAATACGGAGAAGCACGCGAGGCTGATCCGCGACCTGGGCATCACCGGCATCGCCTGCACCCCGTCCTATGCCCTTTACCTGGCGGAGACGATGGAACAGATGGGCATCACCAAGGACCAGATCAAACTCCGGGTAGGTGCTTTCGGCGCCGAGCCCTGGACGGAGAAAATGCGCGAGGAGATCGAGGAGCGCCTGGGCCTGAAGGGCTTCAATATCTACGGCCTCAGCGAGGTGATGGGCCCGAGCGTCAGCTATGAATGCCCGGCGCAGCACGGCTCCCACATCAACGAGGACCACTTCTATCCCGAAATCATCAATCCGGTCACCCTGGAGCCGCTGCCGAAGGGCCAGTCCGGCGAACTGGTGTTCACGACCCTTACCAAGGAGGGCATGCCGGTCATCCGTTACCGGACGCGCGACCTGTGCTCCCTGATGCCGGGCGAGTGCGAATGCGGCCGCACCAGCGTCCGGATGACCTCGATCACCGGCCGTTCCGACGACATGCTCATCATCCGAGGTATCAACGTGTTCCCGTCTCAGGTGGAGAGCGTCGTCCTGAGCATGAAGGAGTTCGCCCCGCGCTACCTCCTCGTCGTGGACCGCATCAACAATCTGGATACCCTGGAGGTGCAGGTCGAGCTCCGGCAGGAGTACTTCACCGCCACCTTCGATACCCCGGCCGCCATCGACGAGCTCAAGAAGAAGCTCCGCGACAAGCTCCGCAGCGTGCTCTCCATCAACGCCCAGGTCCAGCTCAAGGCCCCGAACGCCATCGAGCGCAGCCAGGGCAAGAGCATCCGCGTCATCGACAACCGCAAATTGAAATAATACACTGAACCATGACCCTCAATCAGCTTTCCATTTTCCTCGAGAACCGCGCCGGAACCCTGACGAAGGTTCTTGACATCTTCAAGGAGGCCGGTCTCCACATCATCGCCTCCTCCATCGCCGACACGGCCCAGTACGGCCTGGTCCGGATCATCTGCTCAGAGCCGCAGCGCGCCTATCTCGAACTTGAGCGCAACGGGGTGGCGGTGGCCATGTCCGACGTGTTCGCCATCGAACTGGACGAGCGTCCCGGCCAGATTGCGGAAATCGTCCGCGGCCTGAGCGAGGCTGAGATCGGCATCGTGTACATGTATTCCTTCTTCATCCACGGGAAGGGGCTCCTTTTCATCCGGACCGACAAGACAGAAGAAGCGCGGGAAGTGATCCAGCGCTCCTCCTTGCGTTGCGTCCCGGAAAAGGAACTTCCCGAGTGGGTGGTGAAGTAAACCCTATTTCCGGTATTTTGCGGTCCGGGCGTCGTGGATGACCCCGGACCAGTTAAGCCCGTAGGCAAAGTCCCAGGCATTCCCGTCGGCGTCCACGAGGGTACGCATGTCGTGCGGGACGTCCTCCTTTTGCTCTTCCACCGCGCGCATGTCGGCAGGGAACTGCATGGGCAGGAGGCCGGAGGGCTCGGCGGCGCCGGACACGAGGTCCAGTACGGCCTGGTTCTGCACGCCGAAGGCGATGAGGACGGCGTCGGCGTAGGGCTCGAGCTCGGAAAGGACCGCCGGGCGGGTGGCGCGGACGACGACGACGACAGGCTTGTCGCCCATCTGCTTCTTCGTCAGCATCACCAGGTCCAGGTCCTTCTCGTTATAGGTCGTGACGGTCTTGCCCTTGTAGGAACGGTTCGTGAAATCCTCCTTCGGGTCGCCGCCGGCGATGGACTCTTTCCGGGCGTATTCCGCCTTGTAGGGCCGATACTGGAGGCTGATGGGCACGTAGCCGTTGCCGCCCTTCTTGCGGTCGTTCACGTCATAGCCGCTGCCCGCCCTGGGCTCCTCGATGACCACGAGGGCGAAATCGGCCTCCTCGGGCTCCACGGCCCAGTCGAAGTATTTCTCCACGAGCGCCTTGTCGATGGGGTAGTCCCAATGCCCGGGCGCGCCCATCGACAGTCCGAACATACCGGGCGTCTGCGGGAAGTAGCGCTCCGGGACGAAGACCTTCTTTTTCCCGTCATTCCCGGCTTGACCGGGAATCTCGGGCAGGGCCTTCCCGTGGTTCTTCACCATCACCACCGATTTCACCTGCGCCTCGTAGCCAGCCTGCATGAAGTCCGGGTTGCCGACGAGGGCCGCGGAGGCGGCGGGATCCACGTACGGGTTCTCGAAGAGGCCCGTGCGGAAGGAGTTCAGCAGCAGGCGGACGGCCGAGGCCTCGAAGCGGGCGCGGGCCGACTCCTCGCCGAACTGCTTGACCCACATCTGGTAGGCCTTCAGGACGGGACCCTTGTCGTTGTTGCCGCCGAACTGGTCGCCGCCGGCCTTGATGACCTCGAAGTGGCGTTCCGCCACGGAGAGGCCCTCGACGCCCCAGCACTTGCCGTCGAAGGATTCGATGGCGCGGTTGTCGTTCGTCACGCCCCAGTCGGTGCATACGACGCCGTCATAGCCGTATTTCTCGCGGAGCAGGTCCGTGATGATGTACTTGCTGAAGTTGTTGCCCACATTGTCTCCGGACGGGTCGATGCCGTAGGAAATGGTATAATAGGGCATTACGGCGGAAGCATGGCCCGTGCCGCCGTCCAGTTTGAACGCACCCTCGGTGAAGGCTTTCAGGTGCGTTTCGAAGGCGTCGCCCGGATAGACGGCGTACTTGCCGTAGTTGAAGTGCGCGTCGCGGCCGGCTTCCTCCGGACCGCCGGAGGGCCAGTGCTTGACCATCGCATTGACACTCTTCATACCCCAGCCGTCTTTCGCGCCCGGGGTGGTCTGGAATCCGTCCACATAGGCGCGGGCCATGTCGGTATCCAGGTCCGGATCCTCGCCGAACGTGCCGTTGAAGCGGCTCCAGCGAGGTTCGGTGGCGAGGTCGATCTGCGGGCTCAGCGCCGTGGCGATGCCCAGCGCGCGGTATTCCTCGGAAGCGATCTGGCCGAACTTCTCCACGATAGCCGGGTCGAAGGTGGCGGCGAGTCCCAGGGGCGTGGGCCAGAGGGAAATCTTGCCGCCGGATCCCAGGTTGAACTCGGCCGTCGCCGCGGTCTCGTTGCGCGGGTCGGAGGAGTTGTTGGCCGGGATGCCGTGGCCGAGCGCCTCCACGAAGGCCTGCACGTTGTTGTTCCAGCGGGCCGCCGTTTCGGGACTCTCCACGGTGGTCACGAGGACCGCGCGCAGGTTGTCTTCCTCCAGGAACTTCTTCTGCGGGTCGGTGATTTCGGGCCCGCGGACGGCCTGATGGCCGCTGTACAGCATCAAACCGGCGATTTCCTCGATGGAAAGCTGCGCGGCTAGGTCCTTGGCGCGGACCTCGGCCGGAAGCCGCCAATCCTCATACGGGTCCAGGACACCGTTTCGGTTCAGGTCCTTGAAGGCGAAGCGGTCCACGGTGAGGAGGGGAGCGCTGGTGTAGCCCAGCGTGGCGCCCCCCTTCTGGGTGACGAGCTGGAAACCGTCGGCGGGGGCCTCCTGCCATTTGGGGCCGCAGGCCGCGAGCAGCAGGGCGCAGGCGGCCGTCAGGGCAATTCGGATTCTCATCGTTATTCGAAGTTTACTTGGATCGTGTAGGGAACGCCGTTCAGGACGTCCGTGCGGCCGGAATACTCCACGCCGTACTTGCCCATGGTGGAAGTGACCGTGGTGGCGCAGAAGACCGAGATGAAGTACTTGCCGGGCTTCGGGTCCTTGATTTCCAGGGACTTGTCCACGTTCGCCCCCACAAAGCCCCAGGTGGCATCCTCGCGGTAGGCGAAGCCGTTCCGGGAGGCGAAGAGGTGGAGGTCGAAGTCGTCCTTGTTCACGAAACCTTTCAGGCTGATGGTCATCGTCTTGATGCCTTTGGGCACGTCGATGGCGAAGTGGTGGTACTGGCGGTCGCCGACGGGGGCGAACTCGGGCTTGGTGTGGTCGTCCATCGAGCGGGGCTCGCCGGGCTGGAGGACGGCCTTCAGGGCCGGCTCTCCGTTGCCGGCGAGGGCGTAGCGCACCATCGAGGCCATGAGCGCCAGGTTCTCCGCGTCATAGGCCCCTTCCGGGTGCGAGCCGCACAGGAGGACGCGGCCCATGGCGGGAGATCCCTTCCAGGCCCAGATGACCGGGAGACCGTCGATGTCCCGCTCCAGCGGGCGGCCCTTCGTGCTGAAGGTCGCGAGGATTTCCGTCCCGGCCGGGGCCGTTTCCATGTAAGCGAAACAGCCGCCGTTGTGACGGACGCTGTCGATATGCATCCGGTTGTCGAAGTCGAAATACTCGGTCAGCGGACCGTTCGGGACGATGTCCACGGCCGTGTAGGATTTCTCCAGCTTGGTGCCCGTCACGTTGCCGGGCCACAGGCCCATATAGATGTCCGTGTAACTGAATTTCCCGTCCGGGGCGCGGGAGCCCTTGCTGGCGATGAAGGCGCCGGCGCAGGAGCCGACATAGCTGCCGCCGGCGCCGACGAAATCGCGCATGTGCTGCCGGCCCTCTTGGCCCAGCGTGCGGGCGTGGTTGGCGGCCTTGCCGCCGTTCATGTATATCATCCGGAAGCGCGGCGCTCCATCGGGGTAGAGGAGGATGCCGTTTTCGTCCATCGGCGAGCCCACGATCAGTTCCCGCTGCCGCAGGGTGTCCGTCCGGGTGAAGTGCTGGGGCGGCGAGGACGCGTGCTTGGTGGAGACGAAGGCTTCCATGGTCAGTCCCAGCAGGTCGGTCACGGGGAGGTCCGTCCGGGAGTTGAGCATGATGCCGCTGTCCATGAAGATGTCCTTGTAGTAGCCCCGGGTGTTGTCCTGGGCGCTTGCAGCAAGACATAGCGTCGTTGTGAAAGCGATGAGGAGAAGCTTTTTCATGTGGTTATGACTTGGTCTTTCCTACAAATATACGATTTTCGGGCTTTTTTTCGGCGGATTCTTTCCCGCTTCGGGCAAAAATCCGTATATTCGTGAAGTATGGCACTGCAATTGGACCTGTTTCAAAGCGCGGGCGTGGGCGTGGGCGCCCTGCTCCTGGGGATGCTGTTCACGCGGCATATCCCTTTCCTGAAGCGGTTCTGCATCCCTGCGCCGGTCTCCGGCGGCCTTCTCGTCTCCCTTCTGACGCTGCTCCTGTACGCCCTGGGCGTGGAATGCACGTTTGACGGTTCCGTCAAGGACCTGTGCATGATGCTTTTCTTCACATCCGTAGGCTTCCAGTCGGATATGAAAGCGCTCAAGCAGGGCGGGAAGCCGCTGCTCGTGATGATCGGCCTCGTGGCCGTGCTCATCGCGGCGCAGAACCTGATCTCCGTGGGCATCGCCCGCGGGCTGGGGCTGTCGCCGCTGTTCGGCATGGCCGCCGGGTCCATCCCGATGAGCGGCGGCCACGGCACCTCCGGCGGCTTCTCGCCGCTCCTGGAGGAGCTGGGCCTCACCGGCGCGTCCTCCATCACGATGGCGGCCGCGACCTTCGGCCTGGTGGCCGGCTCGCTGCTGGGCGGCCCGCTGGGCGAATCGCTCATCCGCCGGCACCACCTCGCGGAGCCGTCGGGCCAGACCAGCGTGATGACGGGCATCGAGGCCACGGAAGCCGCCCCCGCAGCGCGGGAAAAGGGCTCCCTTTCCGAGGAGTCCGCCTTCCGCGAAATGCTGATCGCGGCCTGCGAACTCTTCATCGCGATGGCCTTGGGAACGGGGGTCAGCAAGCTGTTGGCATCGACTGGAATCACGTTCCCGACCTATTTCGGATCCCTCATCGCCGCCTGCCTGATGCGGAATCTGCTGGGCCTTTCCCCGCGGATTGCGTCGCGCATGTGCCTCGGGCGCATCGTTTCCATCGGCGATATCTGCCTGCAGCTGTTCTTGGGCATGGCCATGGCCAGCCTGCGGCTGTGGGAGCTGGCCTCCCTGGCCCTGCCGCTCTGCCTCATCCTGGTGGCGCAGGTGACCTTCATGGCCCTGTACGGCGCCTTCGTCGCCTTCCCGCTGCTGGGCAAGAGCTACGACGGCGCGGTCCTCGTGAGCGGCCTCTGCGGCTTCGGCCTCGGCGCCACGCCCAACGCCATGGCGAACATGTCCGCCGTCTGCTACAAGTACCGCTACACGGTCAACCCCTTCATCATCGTCCCCATCATCGGCGCCATGTTCGTGGACCTCATCAACACGGGCATCATCACCCTGTTCCTGAATCTGATATAGGCCGCCGGGGCGATCGTCTTTTTTTCTTGACTTTTCGCGGTTTTTGCTTCTGAGTCTGTTGCACTTCTGTTTAGAATTCACTCTTTGAATTGTTATTCTATGGGAAAGAAAAGACTGGCCGCTTTGGCCATGATGTTGCTGGCGTTGTTTTCATGTGGAAAACAGGAGACTGACGACAATCAGGAAGTTTACGCTCCTGAAGGAACGGTGGACATGGGCATCGTGATGACCCGGGAAGACGGCACGAAGTATCGGATCTATTGGGCCGAATGCAACCTGGGCGCCAGCACGCCTGTGGAATATGGGGATTACTATGCCTGGGGCGAATTGGAGGCGGGCAAACCGTCGTATGACATCGATTCGTATAAATGGTGCAATGGCTCTTATCGGAAGAAGATTTCCCCCAGCCAATATCAGATTATCCTTCTGCTGACCAAGTATTGTCCCACGAACAAGACCGACTACTGGGATGGCGACACCCAGCCCGATGGCAAGCTCGAATACGCCGATTACGATTATGCGGACGATCCTGTAAGGGCCCATCTCGGGGGCAATTGGCGCACCCCCACCGAAGCGGAGTGGCAGGAATTGAGAAAGCAGTGTATCATGACGGTCGTCACGATAGATGACGTCAGTTGCCTGCAATTTGTCAGCAAGCGCACGAAGCAGCGTCTCTATCTGCCTGCCGCCGGTTACAGGTACAACCGTTCCGGCGAAGACGTCGGACGTAGCTGGTGCTACAGTTCCTCTACCATCTCACCGCAAGCCCCTGATACATTCCGCGACTTTGCCAAGAACTATTCGGGACACGTTAATGATGGCGAAATGGCGGATATGGCGCGCTTTATCGGAACATCCTACCGTCCCGTCCTGGAAGTGCCCGTTGTGGAGTAGGGGTCGTTCGAGACATCCGCAAAACAAGAAACGGAGTCTAGCCCGGCCCAAGCCCCAGCCCCGGTCCCGGCCGTAGTCGCCCATAGCCGTCCGCCGCCGCCCGTCGTCCGCCGCCTGCCGCCCGTTGCCTGTCTTGCGTGTGCCGGGTCTTGGTTGGTGCAGGTGTAGGGCGCTTTGGGCGCAGGTGTCAGGGGTGTTTGGCGCAGGTGTGGAAAATGGGTGAGGGGCTGCGCCACTAGAGTGCGTAGAATGCAGATTCGCGGCGCAGGTCACCAGGGTAAAAGCACACCTGCGCCAAGAAAGGTTTGGAATTGCAGTTGGGGTTGGATTTTTGTAGATTGTTGGATATCTTTGAGTTTGAATCATTCAGGTAAAGGAAGATGGAAAGCAAGATTACCAGGGAGGCGGCGGTGGAGCTGCTGCGGAAGTATAACAAGGACCCGTTTCATCTGCAGCATGCGTTGACGGTGGAGGGGGTGATGCGTTGGTATGCCCGGGAGCTGGACTATGCCGATGAGGAGGAGTTCTGGGGGCTCGTGGGACTGCTGCATGATATCGATTTCGAGCAGTTTCCCGAGCAGCATTGCATCAAGGCGCCGGAACTGCTGCGGGAAGGGGGCGTGGGGGAGGATATGATCCACGCCATCTGCAGCCACGCGTATGGGCTGCACGTGGACGTGAAGCCGGAGCACCTGATGGAGAAGGTGCTTTTCGCCACCGATGAGTTGACCGGACTGATCGGGGCGACGGCCCTGATGCGCCCGTCCAAGAGCGTCCAGGACATGGAACTGAAATCGCTCAAGAAGAAATACAAGGTGAAGACCTTCGCCGCCGGCTGTTCGCGCGAGGTGATCGAGCAGGGAGCGGAGATGCTGGGCTGGCCGCTGGACGACCTGCTGCAGAAGACGATTTACGCCATGCGGGATTGCGAGGCCCGGGTCGCGGAAGAATGCAAGACGCTTGCTTGATGCACTTGCCGATGCGCCCCTGAACCACTAAGCTATTGCCTGTCAATCGTTCTCGTCCAGCTGGAAGATGCTGTCGACGGGCTTCCCGAAGTGCCGTGCGATCTTGAGGGCGAGGACGGTGGAGGGGACGTACTTGCCCGATTCGATGGAGTTGATGGTGTTGCGGCTGACGCCGATGGCATCGGCCAGCTGCTGCTGGGTGATGTCCAGGATTGCCCTTTCTACGCGGACGGTGTTCTTCATAGGGCTTCCTCCTTTCTGGAGCGCCAGAGCATCCATTTGAAAACGAGGTAGTACAGTCCGGCAGTCGTGAAGGGAATCAGGCCGAAGAACATCTGCATTGTCCTGTAAACGATTCCCCACCAGGATTCCCCGTGGCCGAAGCGGAATCCATGGTCCAGCGCGCCGAAAAGCCAGAATGCCAGGAAAAGGAGGAAATTGATATAGGCCGATATTCCGATGGCTCTGAGCCGGTACTGCGAAACCATTTCGTCCTCGACCTTCTCCCTGGACAGACAGATCAGAAAAGTCGCCGCAATGACCACGAGATAACAGACCATGGTAATGAACCGGCTGTTGTTATTGACCACTGCGAAGATAGGCGTCTCGCGGAAAAAGTAGTAGAGAATCTCGTAGAACCCCACCACCAGGGGAATCAGGAGCAGAAGCCACCAACCAACCCTGTGGCAGGCATGCGGCATCAGGATACTTTTCTTTTGCATGATGTTCGTTTCAATGTTTCTGTCACAAAGGTAAGTATATTTTTCAAAATGCCAAATAAACTTGGCAAAAAGAATCGTTGTTTTGGCGATATTTGACTTTTGCTCTTGCCTCACCGAACAACCAGATTGCGCAGAGCAACTTACACCAACCCGAAATTCGCAAAGCATACGTATGTGCCCGTGGCGCGTCTGGGAGGCACATCCCGATGCTTTGCCAGCCCAAAATGTCGCGCGGAGCATGTCAATGTGCCACCGGGGTCCTTGCGGCAGGGGTGGCGATGCTTCGCGATTTTCGGGTTGAGGACAGGGATTTCGCCAATTTGCCGCACCAGGAAGGCGATTCTGTGCCGTATGCGAAGGGCTGCGGTGCGCCACAGGCCGATATCGGCCCCTGGCGCACGAGTAGTGCCCTTCTGGAGGCTTCTAATGGGGATCCATGTGCGGCTATTTGGCGGAATGGCGCCGTGGCAGGAGAAGATCGCGGGTCAAGCCCGCGAGTTCGAAACTGCCGCAAAACAAGAAACGGAGTCTAGCCGGATGGCTAAACTCCGTTTCTGCGGTGCGGACGAGGCTCGAAAATCAACTGGAACACCCTTTGCAAACCATTGCAGGAATGCTTTATATTGCGTATCTTTGCGGGTGAGGTTACTCAATATTGTACAAAATTGGGGCATTATTGGGGCACGATTTAACAAGGAGACGCTATGAAGATCAAGAGAAATGTCGCTTTCAAGTTGCGGGCATACGGAAAGGACAAGAGTCTTTTCCAAATCAGACTCCGCGCTACATTCAATGGGCAGAGGATTGATTTCAAGACAGGTTGTCAACTCAATGACAAGTCTGCCTGGGATGAAGGAAGCCAACTGGTAAAAGATGGTTATAAGGGGCCAAAGGGCGAAACAGCCCTTTCCATCAACACGGAGCTCCGGAATATCAAGGACCAGATGGAGTCTTCTTTCATGTTTTATGAGGCGACTGATAAGATTCCGTCGGTCAGTGAACTGCAAAAAACCTACGAAGACCGTTTGCAGGGAACGATCCCGAAGCGTCCTGATCCTGAGCCAAAGAAGGAACGTAAACCCAGTAATCCGGACTTCTTTGCCACCTTTGAAAAGTTCGTGAAGGAGGGTGGTGAGAAAAACGCATGGACGGAAGGCACCTTTGAAAAGTGGGCCTCATTGAAACGTGACTTGCAGGCGTTCAAAAGCAATATCAAATTCTCTGATCTGACAGAACCGACGTTAACAGAATTCGTTGCTTATTTGCGAGACAACAAAACCCTCCGGACACCCCGCAAGAAGAAAGGCGATAGGGAAAAGTATGACCACGATGACATCACCGGCTTGAAGAATGCCACCATCGAGAAAAAACTTAGATACCTTCGCTGGTATTTGAACTGGGCGACCGAACGAGGGTACAATACCAACCTTACATATAAGACCTTCAAACCGACCTTGAAGATGACTCAAAAGAAGGTCATCTACCTTACCAAGGAGGAAATGACACGTATCCGTAAACTGGAGTTGCCCGGAGATTTGGCGTATCTGGACCCTATTCGGGACATCTTCCTCTTTTGCTGCTTCTCTGGTCTCAGGCACTCTGATGTCAACAACCTTCGTCGGAGTGATGTCAAAGGAGACCATATTGAGATTACTACCGTCAAAACGGCGGATAGTATCTCCATTGAGTTGAACGATATTACTAAGGCCATCCTCGATAAGTACAAAGATATCCCTTTCAAGGACAACAAGGCCTTACCCAACTACACCAATCAGGCGATGAATCGGGACCTCAAGGAACTGTGCAAATTGGCCGAAATCAATGATCCGATTCGCATCACATCCTACAAAGGCAATGTCCGTATTGACGAGATCCACCCCAAATGGGAACTGGTGGGAACCCATACCGGCCGACGCTCCTTCGTTGTCAATGCCCTATCGCTCGGTATCCCGCCCAATGTAGTAATGAAATGGACCGGCCACTCTGATTATAAGGCTATGAAACCTTACATCGACATCGTGGACTCCATCAAGGCCAGCTCGATGACTAAGTTTAATGGATTGATTTAAGAGTTAAGACGGCTGAAAATGCTATATTTGTAGAAAGTTAGTTTGGCTATGGGAGAAAAGCATATCATAGAGTATAAGAGGCTCTGGAAAGATGAGTGGCTGGAGTGGATCTGCGGAATGGCCAATGCAGACGGCGGTGTCATCTATCTCGGCGTCAAGGATGATGGCGAGGTTTTGGGCGTATCTAACGCAAAAAAACTGATGGAGGACATCCCGAATAAGATAATTAGTAAGATGTCCATCTACCCTGACATCCGCCAGGTTGAGAAAGATGGAAAGGATGTTATTGAAATAGAAGTTGCCCCCAGCATGGCCGCCGTTTCACTTGATGGTGTTGTCTATAAACGGGTTGGAGCAACCAATCAGATTCTGAAAGGGGCCGCACTTCAAGAGTTCTATCTTAGTAGGCCTAGTGGTGCTTGGGATGCCAGAATTATTCCTGATGCCAAGTTGGATGAGATTGATCCGGATGCGGTCGAATATCTAAAAGAATCCGGTATCAGAAAGGGTCGTCTGTCTAAGGAAAGCGCCAAGGACAGCGTCGAAAAGGTGCTCAAGTCTTTGAACTTGATGACGGAAGACGACAAACTGACGATGGCTGCACTGCTTTTGTTCGGTAAGAATCCCCAACGGTACTGCATTGATGCACGATTCAAAATTGGTCGTTTCGGGGCTGGTGCTGCGAATCTTATCATCCAAGATTTGGTCGATGGGGATTTGATACGGATGCCGGACCGTGTGTTGGACATTCTGGATGCAAAGTATCTGGTAAGGCCTATCCATTACAAGGGATTACGAAGGGTAGAGCCGCTGGAAATCCCTGAAAAGGGGCTGAGAGAGATTATCTGCAATTCGATTATCCACAAACAATACGACGGCCCGGATATCCAGATGCGCGTATATGATGACAGGATAGATCTGTGGAATTTCGGCAAACTGCCCGAAGGATATACCTTTGAGCAGATGTTCATGCCGCACAGATCGATGCCCCGTAATAAACTAATTGCCAATGCCTTCTACTATGCAGGCTTGATCGAGGCCTGGGGCCGCGGTTTCGAGATTATCACGGAGGAGTTCACCAAGGACGGACTTGCTGTTCCGACCTTCAAGGAAGAATTCGGCGGTGTGACGGCCATTATTAAACGTGAAATCTTCCAGGCCATTCAACTGGGCTCTCGGGGTAATTCAAAGCAGGATGACCCAAAGAATGACCCAAACAGTGACCCAAACAATCTAACTGAGAGACAACTACTTATCATAGGTATTCTTGAGAATCAGGGTCAACCTGATGACCCAAACAATGAACCAGAAACGAGATCATCGATTGCGAAAAAACTGGGAATCTCGGAAAGTACTGTAAAACGAGAGTTAGCTTTTCTCTCCTCCATTGGAAAGATAAAGCATTTTGGCCCACGAAGTCATGGCCGCTGGATGGTTATTAGACAGTCATAGCGGCTAGCGGTAACGAAATTCGGTCAACAGTGTTGACTGAATTCATCTTTGTTTATTTGGCTGAATCAACGAGAGTCTCTCCCATACCCGGGGGAGATTTTTCTATGACTGTGTCTGTTCTTTTTGGGCTGATCTCAAATTCTGAGTACCATTTTTTGAGCAAAAGTATACTCGAAACCTCTGTTTTGAGGAAAAAATCGCAAAATGGCGCTTGGAGAAGCCTAGAAGATATACCTAATCCATAACTTGAGCTTGGGAAGTGACCCATAATTCCCAGGTTTTCGGTTGATTTTTCTTTCGAGGTTGGCAAAATCACACAAAAACAAGCCAACCAGAAAGAGGATGAAGCCAAAGTTGAATAACACAAAACTTCAAGAATATGGAGACAATAAACAAGATTGAAGGGCTGCTTCAAAAGCCCCTTTGGCAGATGACCGGAGAGGAATACTGCCAACTCACACATTATGCCCTCTCCCTCTCTCAGAACGTTGGATTCTCCCAGGCTCCAACCGGGCAGAAAGCTCTCGGGATACATGCCTTAGCTGTCGAACTTGGATGCTCCGATTCCACTGTTTATTCCTTGATGCGTACGCCCCGCAAAGAGGACGCGTCCTCCGAAGGTGGCGGAATCCTGAAAGACGCAATTATCTCCCGTATCGGGCGACGGATCGTCTTCGATGTCGACAAGGCGCGTGAACTGGCCAAGCAAAGCCAACAGCGATGAGTCAGTACACGAACCTTCGATACAGCATCACCCTCAATGATGCGCAGCTCGATTATCTCTCGGACGAGCAGCAGGATATCCTCCGGATGAAGTGCCTCAAAACCTTC
>ODAJ012184950.1_pt1 | contig 40809 bp, 108 predicted proteins | sample 1539241 | NCBI WGS metagenome assembly ODAJ01 (sample SAMN02144231, study PRJEB22623) | gut metagenome | biome: sheep rumen | host: Ovis aries | place: New Zealand
ACCGGAAATCTAAAGGAGAATGTATGACCGAGAACTGGCAAGACTACTTCAAGCCCCCGTTCCACAACGATAGCATTGTGCCGGAGATAGTGTGGGATTCCATGGGGCACAGGGTAATCACCACGGGGATGGACTACAACGATGTCCCCGACGAGGTGATGGAAATCCTTGCCAACGCAATGAACGGCACTCCGATACCAGAGCACCCGTACACGTTCGGGAATCCAAGGTATGTAGGCACCCCCGAGGATTCCTACGTGGAGTTCACGCACGACGGGCAGACCTACAGGCTGAACATCCGTGGATGGGGCTACCTTACGGGGGAACTCAAGTTGGATTACGAAAAAGCGGGACGCATCCAGGATGCCTTCGGGGCATTCGTAGTGAAGTGCATGAAACAGGAACCTAATGGAGGAACTGATGGGACTGTTTAATTTTATAACCCAATATGGCGAACGACAGGAACGCCGGAGAGAACTCATTAAATGGATAGTTGCTCACGACAACTGGGATTATGTAGGTATCTGTTATCATGGATACCCCGAGCCTTACTACTATGACTATTCTTTGGAAGACCTCGTGAAGTTACAGGCATGGATGGAGCGGACACACCAGAACCTTGAATACGAGAAGAACCATCCTAAGCCGAAAATCGGGGACACCTATAAGGTATACATCTGCGGGAGGCACGTGGACAACCTCTACAACGTGACGAACATATCCCAAAACGAGAACGGGGTGTTCTTCACGATGACAAAGGAGGACGGGAGCATCACCATGAAGCCGTATTTCGGCAGCGGGAACATCAACTGGACAAAGGAGTAGGAACTATGCAATGGAGAATTAAGGAATACTTTGACAAGGAACTTGGGGGTACCCGCTACATCGTTCAATACGGACGATTCTTGCTATGGCATTCGGTGAAGTTGTCCCTGTTTCAACAGGCAACATCCACAGCTAGTGATTTCAACAATTACGATTTAGTCGGGAAGCATAACGAGGTGGCTTTCTGCCGAATGGAAGACGCTTTGCAGTTTACCTATGACCACGAAAAGTATCTTGTCCGAAAGAACAATAACAAGCCCGTGTATCACGGTGTCGTGCATTACCCCATCAACCCGGAGGACTGACCCAGGGCCTCTACAATAACAAGTCTAAAGGAGCAACATCATGACAGTACAGCAATATCTAGATGACGGGTGCGAGATTGTAAACGCACTCATTGAAAAGGCAGACATCTCCACGAGTGACATCCCCACGGTGGACGTGCAGTTGAAACTTCCCAGGGGTGGCGTAGTGTTCGGGGGTGTCTGTTTCGGCCAGTTTATCCATGGCTCCATGCAGATGCCCCACGGATGGGACAGGGGAATGACAGCCCTCTTCAGAATTATGCAGGTCGCGGACGTGTCCAGGTGGAGTTGCCTTGGCGGGCGTCCCGTCCGTGCGGTGCTCAAGGACGGGTCTATCAAGGCCATAGGCCATTTCATGGACGACATCTTCATGGACTATCGGGAACCCCCGTTCTCGGATGGCCGGAAATAATGTATATTCTCCTCCAGTGGGGTTGAATCTATGTTCCGTATCCTTCTGCTAGTCTTGACCACGTTCGCCATCGCACGTCCGCTCGTGTTTGACGCCTGCCACCAGGCGGGGTTCTGCTACACCATCCAGACCCCGGATGCCAAGTCGTGGATGTGGTTGACGGATTACGAGGGCCGCAAGTTCGTCCGTGTGTACCTGTACTCCGGAATCCTGGACATCCAGGCAGACAGGCTTACGCTGAAACCGAGAAAGTAGGAATCATCCGTATAGAACCGCCCAGCCCCGCCCTCCGGACGGGGCTTTCAAAATATTTTGAATTTTTTATAAATAGCTATTGACAAACGGGGTGTAATTAGTTATATTGTAGGTATAGAGAACAACCAACCGAGGATAAATCAATGCCTGCTTTCTACGTCAAGGGAACAAACCGCAAGGTCCGCACCAGTGCAACGATGCACTACACCCACGCTCTGATGACTAGCCCCGACGGCAATGTGCTGTCCTGCCATACCTCCAGGGCTCTCGCCGAGAAGGCCGCTGCCCGAATTGGAGGATGCTACCTTCCGCAGTTCGCGGAAGAGGTCCTGTCCACTAAACTCTTTTGGATGCTTGAACTTAGTCCCAACGGAGCCCTCAAGGCTATGAGGAAGTACGACTACCGCACCTACGGCAAGATGTTGGAGCGTCCTATCAAGGCCCGTAGGTATTTCCAGAACGAGTCCTACTACGGGTTTGACGCCACGGAAGAGGAACTTGCCGAGGCTGCCGAGCGCGTGGCCAAGAAACAGGCCATCCTCGCCAATCGCGTTATCGTGGAACTTGAGGAACGCATTAGATAGGAGGTGTCCGTTATGACGAAGAAATCCGAAATCAAGTACATGTGGTATGCATATTACCGCTACGGTCGCCAGAACTATATGGGTATGTGGTGTTCTAACTTTCGCAGTAAAGGCTGCTACTTTAATGACCAGGCCAATGCCATGACTTGGGTCCTCAAGGGCTATAAAGCCGTTCAAGCCAAGGGTATGGTGATGGATAGTTCCGATGTAAAACTCGTCAAGATGCGTAAGACCTATTTAGCCGTAGTTCTCGTTCACAATCCGAATTATTCTGAGCCTTTGAAGATGGGTGAGTATTCAAGTGTTGACGAGAAGAAGACCCTTGCCACTTATGAGAAATACAAGCTCTTTTGGGGTCAGAGGTCTTATAGAACCGCTCCGGACCCTTGGGGTGAAACCTACCCCATAACCATTGAACTCCGGACCGGATGGCAGAAATCCAAGTAAGGAGTATAGCGATATGAAACTCACCGAGGAATACTGCAAGGTCGTCGCGTCCACGTGCAAGACGGTCGGGGAGTTCTGGAACAACCACCGCTCCGTTGCCACCAAGGCATACAAGGAGGGGTGGTTTTCATCGTACACATGGCTAGAGCGGGGGCGTGTACCTCGCAACCACTGGACATACGATGCCTGCAAGGCCGAAGCATCCAGGTATAGCAACCTTTCTGAATTTAGGGAGGGGTCGCCCTCCGCGTTCACCCTCGCCCAAAAGAAGGGATGGTTGCATTCGTTCGGTCTTGCGAGGCTCCAGGGTGAAAAGCATTACTGGACGGAGGAATCCTGCCGGGAGGAAGCCCTCAAGTATAAGACCAAGGGCGACTTTAGGGAAGGGAGCCCCTCTGCCTACTATATGGCCGTCCACAAGGGATGGATGCAGTCGTTCACGTTCTTGAAGCGGAAGACCCGCGTTTGCAAGCCCAAATCCACGGGGGACGGATGCCCCTCCGTGCAAAAATGAGTTATATTTAATCTGTAATACAAGGAAACCAATACTATGGCAAACACAAAAATCCCTACCTACAAGGAAATCAATGCTGCAATTAAGAAGATTGCCGACATTCCGAGCCGCGTTGATGAAGAAGGCTTCGTGATTGCTGATGGCGTCTCTCTCACAAAGAACGTCTACGACTTGAAGAACGGCGCATACGAACTGCACGTGCGGGACGCAAAAAACAACAAGTGGAAGTCGTTTGACACCGAAGACGGTGCTGACTGCGTTGAGAGGGCGGCCAAGTGCTTTGTGGATTTCTACAAAGCCAAGAACAAGGGCGAAGCCAAAAATAAAAAATCGGAATCTGCTCCCGAGTCCGACTACATTCAAGAATTTCGTTCGTGGTTAGACGCACAGGAAGGCGAGCCGTATAACGAACAGGAAATCACGGACTTTGGTTGGGAATGGAAATCGCAGGACGTGGGCTATCCGAACGGCTACAAGACGTATTACGAATATTTTTCAATAGAAGACAACGGCGTGACCTACCGCTTGGAAGTCGCTTGGAATAGTTTCAATGATACTATTGTCGGCAACAAGATTTGGCAGGATAGTTCCAAAGCCAAGAAGTCCGAAGGTCTTGAAGATGAATCCGAGGAAGTGCAGCAGATGGTCAAGGAACTGGCCGAGAAAACTGGAAACGACATTGCCGATGTCCGTTCTGTTAATTCCGATGGGGGTGAAACCTGCCTGGTGTTCGGTGACGAAGAGGAATACCGCTGCTTTGCCGATTACTCCGATGCCGAAAGAGCCTCTAACGACGGTATCAAGGATATGCTAGATGCCATGGGCATAGAAGGTATCCGCTTTGAAAATATCGGGGGCATTGAGAAGTTCGTGAATACGGACTGGTTTGATGCCGCCTTGCGTGAATACGCCGAAAATTACATCAGCGATATCAAGCATGAGCCCGGACGCTACGAGGACGAATATGGCGATATGGCCGAAGAGGACGCCGTTGAAAAATTCATTGACGAAGTTGGAGGCGGTGACGCCGTTGAATGGTTCAAGTCCGACTTCGGCGACGATTATTTCAGCAAGGTCGTGATGGATAACAACCTTGTGGATGTGGACGCCCTGGCAGAGGCGATTACCGAAGCCGATGGACCCGCCAACGAACTTGCAGTTTATGATGGCAAGGAGATTGAACTTCCGTGTGGTTACTTCTGCTACCGCATCAACTAATTGGAGACACCCTATGTCTAAATTCACTATCAAGAGCCTCCCAGTCCATGAAGCCGACGCTGCTTCCTTTGGCAAGGCATACCACGATTTTGTCAAGCGTTGTTGGACGGACCATAAGCCTAACTATTCCGAAAAGACAATCAACTTCCTCCTGGACTGCGCCCACATTGCCAATGGCACTAGCGTCAAGGGCTTGCCACAGCAGGGATATACCTTGACGGTTGCCAATATCGTAGGGGATTGTTTGCATCTATGTTATGAAAAAAATGGTGGTAATACATCTATTGATATTTGGCTTAACCCACATACTCAATATGTTAATGTTGATATGATGGGGATTACTGACCCCGAAAATATGTATCACGTAGATTTTAATGCACGTAAAAATACTGCTGATGACTTCTGCGAGTTTATTGAAAGCCTGCCGAACTACAAGGGGGAATCCATGAAGAAAGAATCCAGGATGAAAATCAAAGTCCGCGAGGGAAAGAAGAACGAGGCTGCCTGCCCGTTCTGCGATGGCGAGGAAGTTGATGGCAACGACGGCATAACCTACGAGCGTGACATGGACGACATCAATATCTACCAGGAAGGCAAGTACGTCGGCTGCATCACGGTCAAGTGCTGCCCCCTCTGTGGAAACCCCTTGAAGTGAACTACTCACACCCTAGATGGCGTGAGTTGACTGCTTTCATACGCCACCCTAAAGGGTGGCATCTTTCCCACAGCCTATTGTAACCCTGCCCCGCCACCCAGGCGGGGCTTTTTCGTACCGTCAACTATATTTTTCAAAAAGTCCTATTGACATTCCGTAGGTATTTTGTTATATTCCATAGGTACAACCATACTTGCCGAGGAATACCTATGAGCGAACTTATACCCGTAGCCTGCCCCGTAGCGGACGGAAGTTACTACGAAAAGGCCGACGTGGACGCATACGTCGCACGGCTGAAGGCCAGGTTGGCCAAGAAGGGCCTGTCCAACCAAAATCTTGAGGCACAGAACAACAAGCTCTGGAAAACGATTCTGTCCTTGAAATGGCTCCGCTGCGTGAAGACGGCACACTCGCTTGAGGACAAGTGCCGGGATTACTGCAATCGCGCCGAAGAATGGATAGAAGAGAATAGAACGTTCCTTGAACTTGAGGGATACGAGAACCCGTCCTTGAGAAACCTCCCCGAGGATGTGTACCCGTTCAGCCGGAATATCAAGTGGTGTTCCCACTGGAGTGAAAAGTGGCTAGGGTTTGCTGCCGACTTGAAGAGGATGGGGGCGTAGCATGGAGTTGAAAGTTATCAGACCCAGGGAGTTGGTGATGGCCGGGAAGCACAACGAACCCGTTTATCTCAAGTCGGACGTGGACTCGCTCATCGCCAAGCAGGCATCCGAGAACCGCAGACTGGAAAGGGCACTGTACAGGGCGTGTGCTAATTGGGCCTTTCTCGCTCAATGGGAAAGAGGGGAATTGGTTGAAAATTGGGAGAAATGGGAAAACGTTGAGCGCGAGTGCCGCAAGAAGGTAGAGGGGTACAAATAATGACACAAGAAGAATTGAACAAAATCGTAAAGCAGCACCAGCACTGGCTCAAAGAGGACTGCGATGGTTGGGAAGATATGAGGGCCTACTTGAGAGGGGCCGACTTGAACGGGGTTGACTTGAGCGGGGTTGACTTGAGCATGGCCTACTTGAGTGGAACCAACTTGAGTGGAACCAACTTGAGTGGAGCCAACTTATATATGGCCAACTTGAGCGGGGCCGATTTATATAGGGCCAACTTATATATGGCCAACTTGAGCATGGCCAACTTGAGCGGGGCCGACTTGAGTGGAGCCTACTTGAGCGGGGCCGACTTATACAGGACCAACTTGAGCGGAGTCGGCTTGAGAGGGGCCTACTTGAGCGAGGATGAAAAATTCCGTCTCGGTAAGGTGCTTGACGAACCTCTGACGGGCTACAAGAAAACAAGGGAAGGCGTTGTCATTACTGCCGAAATACCAGTAGGTGCAATCGTGTTCTGCATCAACGGCAGCAAGTGCCGCACCAACCGAGCGAAGATTACCGATATGGACGGGCACGAAGTCCTGCACTCTAGTTACGATGACTCCTTTAAGTACAGCCTTGGGCAGGAAATCAACATCAAGGACTTCAACCTTATGTACAACGTGGAATGTGCAAGGGGCTTCCACTTCTTTAGGACGAGGAAGGAAGCCGAGGATTACATCGGATAGGTGGCCGAAATGAGCGAACTGAAATATAATGAACCTGCCGAAAGATTTGCCCCGATTGTAGAGAAATCGCTTTATGCGGGTGCAACCGCATTAATGGTACCTTCGGAAACAGGATGCTGGGTACACTATGTTGAATACTGCGAGCGTATAGCCAACATCAAGTCCGAAGCCGATGCGGTGATTGCAGACCTGGAAAACAAATTGCAAAATGAATCCAGACTTCTCAAAGAAACTAGGGAATGGCCTATAGAATCGCAGAAGTTGCACAAGAGATGTGCCGACAACGCGGTAAAGATAATTCGTCACCACAAGTATCATCGGTGCTTGGACAAGGCGAAGATACTGGAACAGGAATCTATGATAATTAAATACAGACTAAAAAACGAAGAATGGCTTGATAAATGGCACAAGCGTTGGCTAGAACTTGCGGAGAAATACAAACCTAACAACTCAACCGCCCGATAGGGCACAGGAAAAATTATGGCTAGTGAAAATGCAAAAAACATCTTTGGTATTGACCTCAACGTGGACAAGGATTACCTTTCCGACATCGTTAAGAAATCCGTAATGTCCAGTGTTGCCCAAGCATTGACCGATGGTGACAAAGGGTGCATCGCACAAGGCATTGTCAATGCGGCACTTTCCGTACAGGTAAAGAGAGATACGGGGTCCGTTGCGGACGATTATGATATTCGGAATAATCGGACGTGTTCTTTGCTTGAATATTACGTCAGAAATGCTATTACTGAAGCATTCAAGGAAGAATTGAAAGAACTTGTTCAGCAGAAAAAGGAAGATTTCAGAAAACTTCTCATCAAGGCTATCAACACCAAAAAGCACCAAGAGAATCTTGTGGATTCGTTCCTTGCGTCAATGATAGATAATTGCTCCTATGTAGACAGGGCTTGCGTAAATATTGAATTTAAGCACAATACCCGATGCTAGTTGCATAAGGATGACGGATGTGTAGGTTCTGCCAAGACGTAATCCCGCTCCCCAACGTGGTGCAGATGGACACCCACTGCGATGAACACGACGTGGCGTGGCTGGACAAAGATGGCTACCTGGTCCTGCGGAAGACCTGTGCGGAGTACGAGATTGATTTCAAGATGGATACCCCGTTCAAGTTTTGTCCGTATTGCGGTAGGCAATTAAGGAGCTCTTGTACGGGTAGTGATACAGTCCGTGCGGGGGAGAAACAGAACGGTCTGCCGTAGCTGCTACAATAACCGAGCGAAGGAAATCTATATGCACTACTTTGAGAACTTTCACATGGAACTGATAAGGAATGGAGATATCGTATGTCTAGACAAGAACTAGAAGAAATTATTGCCAACGAACTTGAAGAGGTTATCTCCGATGAGGTTGTGTGGGGCAAGACATACTACGAGGCCAAGGTAGTGAACAGGCTCTTGGAGAAACTGTACACCCGCATTGATGTCCTGGAAGAACTGCTGAAATCGCAGTGCCGTATCGGGGCACTTGAAGACATCCTAAAGAGGTAGGCATTATGGAACTGAAAGCAAGGACGGCCCGCTCTATCGCGGACGAAGAAGAGATGCTAGAACTCGGGGCAGATTGCCCGATAGAGCAGGCGCAAGTCTATCTAAAATCCGACGTAGACAAAATCCTTGCAGAGAAAGACAAGGAAATTGAAGGGCTGAAGCACAAGGGCCTGGATGTAAAAGATGTGGCTCACGTCCTCAAGGCGTTCAAGTTCTATCTAGGGCAGTTGACGCATTGCGCCTATGACGAGCGGACTGCACAGTGGATTATGGATAATTGGGAACAGGACTACGATAGAGTGGAGGCATACAAGGGATGGATTTAAAACCTATTAGAGCCAGGTATGTGCCGGACCCGGACAATATGCTGTTTTCCAAGGGCAGCGACCGCACCGATGTCTTACTGGAGGATGATGTCTATCTCAAATCAGATGTGGACAAGTATCTTGAAGAGGCTGACAAGACCCACAAGAAGATACGGGAGCAGTTGTTAGACATCATCCGTAAGCTGAATGCGAAAGTGGTGCATTATGCCACACGTCCGGATTCCTATCTTGAAGACTGTTCCGTGTACGAAAGACAGATAAGGCATCATGCCCGAAAGCGGTGTCTTGATAAGGCAAAGTGGTGCAAATTATGGTATGAAGAAGAAAAAAATGAATGGCAGTTAAAGGATGTACACCATTGGTTTAGGATGTCTTTATTTGACAAATGGTACAAGCGTTGGCTAGAACTTGCCAACGAACCCACATGGGCGAAGTTCCTCACGCTTATCCACAAGGAGGAAAAGTAATGATTAGGACACGCAAGCAAGGGGACACGCCTTTCTTCCCAAATATGCTCAACAACGGTGCTGTTGAAGTGTGCCTTAAAGAAGACGTAGACAAGTACATCGCTGAAATGGGCAACGATATCCGAGAGTTGACGGACATTCGCAAAGAACTGATTATTGCTAATATGAACTTGCAACGGCGCATCGTCCACAAGAATTATGTGGTGGCCACGGCGATGGCTAATTGGTGCAATTCCGAGGAAGGCGCATTGGCCCGTACACCCCGCGACGCCATGAATGCTCGTCAGCGATGGCAAGATGACACCAACTACTGGTATAGGTGGAGAGCCGTTTGGTACGACCTGGCACAAAAGTATAAGGAGCTCCTGGATGACCAAAAGTGAACGCAGATACCAGAACAGGTTGGATGCGGGATTAAGGGATGCCGTAGACGCCCTCCATTCTAACCGGAAAGTAAGCCCCGCCAAGGCCCGGAATCTCCTGGAGAGCATCAAGAACACGAAACCCTTGAAAGTTCCAAAGTACCATCCTTTCAAGAGATTGGAGAAATAGATATGAACTACGATGATAAGTTCTACAAGTTGCTTACTGAAATCGTTGTTAAAGAGGAGAGCAAGAATGCGTAAGTTCTTAGCAGTTATGTTTAATATCCACCACCCCGAAGACCAAGAACACATTCACGATACCATAATCGTGTGCCATCGTCGCTTGGAAGAAGAATACAACAGCAGCAAGAGTATTCGTAAAGAACTGCGTGCATATTACGAAATCTGCAAGAAATGGGGCGTGGGTTCTCCCGAAGAACTCGGGAACCTGTTAAGCAAGATGGCTAACCATATAGACGAACTGCAAAAGGATAGGGTATGTCAATAGACGAAATCAGCCTCACCCTCAAGGAGATTGAAATCATAAAGCACTCTCTCGGGTACGACTACAAGAACTATTCGTTCCGCAACGACTTTGTAACCGTGCCCACGAGTAGCGATGGCGTTGTCTGCGAGGGTCTTGTGGACAAGGGTCTTATGATTCGTCACAACTACAAGCAACTTCCAGGCGAGAGCGTCCTCTACACATGTACGGATGACTGCAAGAAACTGATTATGCGTATCTGCGGATACCAAGGATAAGTATGAAAGACAAGAAGAAACGTTACCGCATCGTGCGTGAAAACACCCTGTCGTTGGACGGAGTGATGCATGTCCTGTACTACCCGGAATACAAGGGGTGGTTCGGATGGCGTCGCTTTGCCGAGTACAACATAGACAACTGCACCGTGGAAGCGAAGTTTGACGACTACGGGGGTGCCAAGGCATTCTTGAACAACGTGGTCCGCATGAACGGCCTGCACCAGGTTTCCGTGGTGGGCGAGTTCGTGTGTAGTAAGGACTGATGGAGGTACAGTATGGATACACATGGACTGGTGGACAAACTTACAAAGGGGAGGAAAGTAATGACCCCCGAAGAAACTATAAAGACCCAAAACGAACTCTTACGGCTGCTCTTGAGGATAGTCTGTAATCTAGGGTCGCAATCTCAAAATTTCAACATGGATTTAGGAGCGTTGTGCCTAGAAGCACAGGAACTGATGAACAAACTTTTAAAGGAGAAAAAGAAATATGCAGCTTAACACTGACGATTTGCACTGTGAGATAATCACCGATAGCGATGCCCAACGGGTACAGAGCAAGGTCAACTCGTGGCTAGCTCTTCACAAGGGCAAGGAACTTGTCCACATAGCTTTCAGCCGGAGCAGTACCGTATCTATGTGCCTTTTTTACAGGGACCGCATGGATGCACCTAAACTGGTGAACAAACTTACAAATGGAGAAAAGTAATGGACTTGGAAGTAATGAAACAGAGCCTCCGCAAGCAGTTGGAGCTGAGTCCTAAAGAAGCAACCATCAAGGGGGACCGTCCGAATGTGTGAGTTCTGTGAGTTCAAGGGAAAGCGTAAGGACATCAGCCACCCAGATGTCTTCTATGCCCTGTGGTTGAACAAGCCCAACAAGCGGGATGCCGAGAAGCTGATGCACGACAACTACACGCTTTCCGACCAGGAGGGCACGGCCATTGCCGTAATCAAGTTCTGCCCGATGTGCGGATGCAAACTAGGGGATTGACCTATGTGTAAGTATTGCAAGACAATCCATAAAGAGGGCTTACAGGCGGGAGCAGATTTCGGGGATGGCAAGGACCTATTTCGGCTGATAAACACAGGCAGGCTTGCTGCCCGTAGGGACGATTGGGATTTCGCCCTGCACTCCGTCAAAATCAAGTTCTGTCCTATGTGTGGACGAAAGTTGGAGTTTTAGCCGATGTGTGAGTTCTGTGAGCCATCCCAAGAGAAGAAGATAGTCCGCATACCGGACCCCAACCCGAGACTCCCTGGTGTGAATAGGTACGGGTACAGGATATACCGGAAGGGGAACTTCCCCGGTTCTGGCTCGTTGGTGTTCTACAGTAATGCGAACGGCGAGTTCGCCGAGCTGCCAGCCAAGTTCTGTCCGATGTGCGGACGTGATTTGCGAGGACAATAAAATGTGTCAATACTGCGAGAACGAAAATTCTATTGGGTCGTGCGACGCGGACGTGGATGCCATCATTGACAGCGACGGGTATTTCCACGTACTGGAAACTCCCAGTGACCGCTACGACAGCGGGATGCCCATGGCCGACAGGCTTGCTGTATTTAAATTTGACTTCTGTCCGATATGCGGGCGTAAACTTTCAAGAGGTACAAAATGAAAAGAAAAGTAAAGACGCTGAAACTGAATAGACCTATGACCGAAAAGGAATGGGCAGCAGCCCTGGAATTTTCCGAACAGCAAAACAAGTCGCTGCTTGGGAACCTTGAAAAGTATCGGGTCAAATTCAACAAAGAGTCACGTGCAAATACGAAGCTGCGTAACGAAAACAATAAACTCAAAGCTATCATATCCAAAATGGAATATGAACTTAATAGGGCAAAGCGGGGCGACTAATGTGTGAGTATTGCGACCACGATACGAATGAGGACGCCAAGCGGTTTCCCCTGTTCGGCGACAATGACAGGGACGAGGCGTTCATTGACGAGGACAACTACTTGTCCGTCTACACGAAGAACGGCGACTGGGTTGGGGGCCATCAAGTTCTGCCCGATGTGCGGGAAGCCCATCCAGGGTGCAACGCAGTTTGATGACGAACCGCCTATTACCTTTGAGCGGACAACTTACCCCCCGTTCCCGTACTGACCCGGAAAAAATCTTGAATATTTTTACAAATGCCTATTGACACTCAATGGGTATTTTGTTATATTAGTCTGTACAGAGTGCAACTATACAGACCGGAGGTAATCAAATGAAAGCTACTCTCATTCTTGTGGCCCTCGTAGCCACTACCGCCTTTGCAGAATTGAACTGCTTGAGAATCGGGCGCAACATAATGGACGCCATCGGGGAATGCCACCAGATACAGTCCTTCAGCCCCAAGTATATATTCTATGACTGTGACCATGGAAGAGTATTAATTGAGACTCGTACAGGGAACATGGGTCTCACGATTTACCCGAGCGACGGGCATACGCTCATGTTGTCTACGGGACGCCCCCATTGCACCGTAGAACGCAAGGATGAACTGGGGGTCGTGATTATGAACGAGCCTACCGTCAACAGTGACGACGGCGTACTTTATAAAGAGTTCAAGGCAAAGTATGTCACCCGTAAATAAGGAGGGATTATCGTCATGTCTAAATTAAAGATACGTATGCACGAATCCCCTATGGAAAATGCCTTCATGGAGATGATGGCAGAGAACCTTGAAGACACGGCTCCCCACCCGAAAGTCGGCATCTTTTGGTACTCCCCGATATACAAGTGCTTCGGGGTGGACTACTCCTATTATGACGAGGCTCCTTTCCTGCCAAACAGTTTCTTCCCTCAAAAGGCCAACATGAGCCGACGGGTCCATCAAAACTACTGGCCTATCTTGAAGCGTAAGGGGAAACTTCCGAAAGAATACGCAATGCTCTCCGACTATACGCAAGTCCCCCGTGGCCGAGTATTCGGCCTGGACGATGGCACTTTCCGTGTCATGCACGGGAAGTGGCTTGACGAATATCCCGAAGCAAGACAGGACATCCTGGACGAGTTTGAACTGCCCCCCGACAAGACTGTCTTCGTGTATTCTGACCACTGGGATATCGGTCACGGGTGGGACGAGGAACTTGCATAACCAATGGAGGCCAGTATTATGGCAAAGAAAGAATGGCAAGTCCGTACAAAGAATGAGTCCGGGGCTCACGGATGGAAAAAGCACACCTGCAAGGAATCCGCACTCAAGCAAATCTACGAGATAATGCGTGACAGGGATTCCATAGTGTCCGAGATAACCTTGTACTCCGTTGAGGACGACGGGTTTGTGTCTACGGAACTGACCGTGACATTTGATAAATAAAGGAGGCAACCATGAAACATGTAACAATCCTCGTAGCCATCCTCTTGATGGCTCTGGCCACGACCATCCACGCCGTGTGCGAGCCCATGACGGACGCACAGAAGGAACGCCTGCGGAATATCGTGGGGGACACCTGGGATGCGAGCGTCTACATTGATACAGGGGTGCTCTGCGACTCCGGGCTGTACTACACGGCAGCCGACAGGTACGCCGACCGCAAACTTTGCGAGTACCGCAACGTCAAGACCAATCGGCAGGTATCCATATCCACGACATACGGGAAACGTGACAAGCTCATCCGTCAGTACGACGAATTGCAGATGGTCACGTCCGAGCAGACCGAGGAGAACACGGAGATGTCATGCATTGAGCTCTATCAGATGTTCAAGAAGGACCTCGTGGCAGAAGAGAACGGAGGGAGCCAACGATAAAACAGTTGGGCTGATTGTAAATGTTTTGACTACTAGGAGAAGATTGTATGAAAAGATTATTTTATGTCCACAGGGCTATACTGACTCTGTATGAAGCCTTCCCCAATGACCCGAAGGAAGGGTGGATGCCGAAACGGGAATGTCGTGGGGGGCAAGAAATGGTATATCCTGGCAAGTATGATTCGCTTGACCGCCTGCTTGCGTCTATATCTCCGAACGACAAGTATCTGTCCATAGAGCATTGGGCTGTGTCCGACATTGAAGATGGGCGGTTCTTGATGACCACCGATGTCTTTGTGGATTACAACAAGCGTAAACCGTCGCCCGACCGATTGAAGGCCTGGAAGAAAGGAAAGGCTCAACTCTACCACTTATATTACTCCATTGAGGTTCGGGTGCAGAACATTGAAGACGTGCCCGAACAGGAAATCAAGAAAATCCTCGGAGTAAAGGACTAGGCTAAAGGGAGTCAGCGATGAGTGAAGAGAAAAAATACAACCTGTTCTCAAGTGGGGACCTGGAAAACGAGATTGCTGGACGATGGGCGCATCAACCTCTCGGGTTGCTTATGGTTTACGCAGAAGGGCTCTGTGACGAGTTCTATGAGGGTGCAATGGACACAATAGGTCCGGCGATGCAGGACGAGATGGACGACCTCTACACAGCATACAAGGAAATCAAGGATGTAAATATAAAGGTCCGGTCATTGAAACAAGTCCGGGCCTGGATGGATGCCGTGATTTCCGCATTTGAGTGGATTGAGGCACATGTTACCGACCCCGCCGCCCGAGGCCTCGCGGAGAACAAGATTACCGGGAAAGGGGCGCAGCCTCTAGGCATTCTCGCGGCAGTTTCCTCTAACTTGTGGCATGACACCTGCAAGGCCATTGCCAACAATATCGGTGTGCCGCTCCGTGATTCCGTTGACGGGTATTACGCCAAGGACAAGAAAATCACGGACAAGAACGCAAAGATTAAGGCCTTGAAGCGCATCCGTGTATGGCTTGACGTGGTGATTGACGCCGTGGAATACGTGGAGGAACGGACTGACAACGACAGGTACTCCGGTTGATATAATCCACATAATTCTATCAATTAGTATACCACTTTGGAAAAATTTTATTATATTTGATTACAGATTCCGTCTAGCGGACAGGGCCAGCCTTGGCAACTCGCGCATGATTCCCTGGTTGACTTTGCCCGTATGACCCATTACCTTTGTCATAAGCTCGCCCCCGGAAGACCACAAATCCTCCGGGGGCGTTTCCACATCCACAGGATTTTATCTATATTTTAAAGCAAATAGATTATCCTATAAAGGACGGATACTTATGAAAAAGACATTCAAGTGCTCCATGAACAAGAAGAAGGAATCACTCACCAAGGTTGCCGAATCCATTGATGGAGCGGTCTTCACTTTCACGTCCTGCGTGGTAGCAGTCCACGAAGACAGTTACGAAGAGGGCGAAGGTGCTTTCGTCAATTCGTGGGACTTGAGAAACTATGACGGACTGCGATTCAACAGTTTGCAGGAAGTCATTACCTTCATTGTTGACAAGAGCATCTACAGCGAGGACTACATCAAGCCCGAAAATTGGATGGCTTTTGAATACAGGGACGAGGACGGCATCCTCCGTCTTGATACCGATGTGCTTGTAGACGAGAAAAATTACCCTGCCGATGACAACGACATTGAAAGATGGAAGAAGGGTGAACTAAAACTCTACAATGCCCATTACAATGTCTACGTCCGCTGCGAATATACCTCAGTCGTCCCGAAGGATGCCATTGAGATGGAAACCAAAGACCTCGGCTTTGACACTTCCTACCTTGAATAATCCCTAAGACTATTTTGACGAGCCTCCTGCACCCGCAGGGGGCTTTTTGTCATACATATACCAAAAAATTTAAAATACCTATTGACAACTACTTGATATTTTGTTATATTTAGTACAGAGACAACCACAAACCTTAACCGAGGATATGACATATGCACTTTCAAGTCAAGATGATTACAGGCGTTTGGGCAAACACCGACACCCGCAGCCCGCTCAAATTTCAGTTCGTAGCCGACCCCACGAAGCCTTGGAAGGACATTGTTCTTTCGGAACTCCGTTCTGCCATCCGCAACCTTCAGCCGACCAAGGTTAGCGTTGACGGCTACTACGCCAATCCCCAAGACATTCTTGTATGCGACACTTGGGAACAGGTCACGAACCTGTTCTACTCCATCAGACTCATTCTGAACCGCGACGAGGACAAGCACTTCACCCTCACGTTCAGCGACAGGGACGAACGGTTCCACCTCTACATCAAGAACTACTAGGAGACACCCATGTCCCAATTCAAATTCTCCGATGAAATTATGTCGTCCTGTACCACCAGGGATGACCATCCGTTACACAACGACCTGGATAAGGTTTGGCGTAAGGACCTCACCCGCAAGCAGAAGCGGGAGATTGTCACTGCCATCAAGACCTACGCCATGGACTATGTGTTCAAGTGTCGCCACATCAGCTTCCGTGGGTTAAACGGTGAATCCTATTACCGCCTCAAGTCCATCTCCTGGTCAAAGAATTACCCCGACCAACTATGGGCTGAATTTTACATTATGACTTTCCACAAGGACCACGACGGCTTCTTCACCCTCTCGGTGGAATCCGACCACGACCCCATCAACCCGATTCCCTACCTGGGCGAGCCTATCCCGCTCCCCAAGTTCAAGAAGACCCTGTTCAATATTCTCAACCGCATTTCCCTAAAAGCCATCGGGGACTATGCCTGTTTCTAAAAGGAACCGAATATGTCTACTAACCTCCGATTCATTGCCGACCTAGCCGACGGCTCAACCGTCGTCGGCTCCTACATCCACATAGAGATGACCGTCCCCGAAATATCCCGTGCCCAGGTATGCACCCTCTCGCTTCGCTCCGATACCCTCGGCAGGCTTGACATCAACGCCAAGCACGTCATCCGCATCGGGACCGACCCTGCACACTTCACCGAAACCAAGCGACCCCAGGATGTCTTTTACTATGTGACCGACCTCCTGCGATTAGCCGAGGCTACCCCGCTCAATTTCCTGCAACCCGAACAATAAAGGAACCCACCCATGCCCGCTCTACATTTCAAACCCGATACACAACCCCTGCCGGATGCCAAGGCCGATAGCGGTTCCCTGCTCCGTCCCAAGTGCCCGTGCTGCGGTTCCCCCGATTTCACGTTCATCCAGGCCAAGGCGGGTTTCCGCGATGGCCCCGCCATCGCAGCCCTCCACTTCGTCATGGGGATGGACTCCCCGTCCACCGCCTGCGGTCCCGGATGGTATCATCCCGTCTACGTCAAGCGGTGTGCCTCCTGCGGATACATCGGATTCTTTGACAGGGAAATCGTGGACGAAATGGCTACCCGCGTGATACCCCCTGGTTTCCAAACCCCGTAAGGAACCGAATATGTCAAGACCTCTGCCCCGAATATATGTCGCAGACCTGCCCCCCGAGGCTCGCTACCTTCCTAGCGAGAACCTGTATGTCTGCCCCGACGGAACTATCCTGCGTGAAGTCCACTTGACGACCCGACCGGAACGCTACAAGGTTATGCAGGGCTGTCGTAGCCGTTGGGGGACCGAACTGCGATACAAGAGCGGACGCAAGGGCACAAGGTCCTCGCTCGTGGCTCGCCTTGTCGCACAGGCGTTCGTGCCTAATCCCGACAACTTGGATTTCGTTCGTCATATTGACGGGAACCTGCTGAATAACGCTGCCGGGAACCTCTGTTGGATTTCCCACAGGGACGCTTTCTGCGACAGCCCCAAGGGAAAGCAGGCTATCGCCAAATACGGTGGAACGAAGACCAAAACCATTAACGGCGTGGAAATCAAGGACAACGAAACTCGGGCAGCACAGCGAGCCTACTACGCCACGCACAAGCAGATTTACTTGGAAGCCAACCGCCGTTATCTCCGCAAAAAGAAACTCAAAGAAAGGAAAACACAACCATGACAGCACAGCAACTGTTCGTCCACCTGGAATACGCCATCAAGAGTGGCCATGGCAGCTACAACATCATCTTCATGGACGGGAAAAATTTTCCTCATTCCGTTGAAGCTGTATCTTTTGACCACTCATGCAATACCCTGGACCTACTCCCGTACCAGGGTGACAATGAATAACCAACCCTTATCCGCTAGAGGAAACACATACATGAACGCAGACACCGAGAAATGGCTGAAGTGGGCCAAGGATGGGAAAGGCTCACTCATATCCAAGCAGGATTTCATCAACGCAGTAAAGGACGTGTTCTCACCAAAGAACCCGCTCCCGAAATCCGGACCCGCCCCCAAAGAATTTGACAACCCCTACCTCTCCTACGAGATTGGACAGGACCACCACATCCGATGGGATGCATCCCCCTTCATGGTCTTCCTGGAGTGGTATGGCCTGGACGAATCCACCGGATACGTCCTCCTGGGAAACCACCTGTTCGGGAACGGGGGAAAGATTGACGACCTCCGCGACATCTTCCGCAAGGCATACACCGACCAGGACTACCGTGTCGTAGAACGTGACCCCCGGACGAATCTGGAAATATAAAGGAGAAACGCACCCATGGACAATTCCCTCCTCCTGGCCCTCTACCTCGCACAGATTTTCAAGTTCCTCCACCCCAGGGGATTCCTCGTGCACAAGTCCGTCCTGGACGAGCACGGGGCCTCCGACGACCTGGAACGATTCAAGAACGAACTCTACTCCGCTGCTTCCCTCGCCACCCTCCAGGAATCCGACGAGCTCTTCGTCATCCGTCCCTATGGCTATTCCTATCCCCCGCTCTCCGAACTAACCCCCGTCAACTCCCAGGACGACCTAGACAACCTCATGGACAAGGTGGAAGAACTCATGTGCAGGGACGAATACCCCGACGCCCCGACCGGAGAACCCGAACCTGCCGAGCAGACACCGCAGGACTCCCCCGTCGTGGACGAATCCCTGGGCGTGCTCCCGTCTATCCCCAGAGGGCTAATCAAGAACGAACGCGAGTGCCTGGAAGCCCTCGCACCCATGTATCCCCGCAAAGACCCCAGACAGGGAAATTGAATAATTAAAAGGACACACCCATGGCTACAACCGAAACTCCCGTAAAGGAAAGCAAGCTGATTCAATACCTAGTCCAGACGGGCAACGACACCGATGCATTCCGCATGGCCGTGTTGCAGTGCGTCTGCGAATGCCATAACATACCGGACCCCGAGAAATATCTGAACAACGAAGCCGTCATACGCTATGCCTATCAGCCGTGGGAACGGGAGGACTGGGTGGAGACGGAACTCTACTCCCGCACGGAACACAACCCCAACCCCCTGGAAGACTACGCGGACATGCTCGGAGCGGTGGCGACTCCCCGGCTCCCCAGGACAATCGTATATTCCAAGGCATACGAACTCATCACACCCATAAGCGTGATTGAGGACTACATCCACAAGCACTACAGTGTTCTTGAAGGGACCTATTTTGTACTACATCAAAGGTGACAACCCTATGCTTACTATAGATACCCCCAAAGAATACTGGCAGATTACCCGCTATTACAGGAATGGTGGCTGCCATAATGTGCTGAAGTATTCTTATGAAAAAGCCTTCCAAGAATACTGTAACATGTAAAGGAGATAGAATGATAATCCCCGCAAAAATACAGAAATTCCTTGAAGACATGGCCTTCGTGAAAGTTACGGATTTTGCGAAGACTCTCAAACCTCGCCACAAGTACGGAAAGAAACGCAAATAGAGTAAGACTCCATTTACGATGAACACCGCCTTAAAGCCGTCTTCTAAAATAGATTACCTTACAAAACATAAGGGAAACCACTTCATCGCCTAAATATGAGGTTGACATGGAATCATTGTTGAAATCTCTCCAACACAAGCAAAATGCTCTGAACAAACTGCCCGATTGCCGAGGCATGTCGCAGGCTCTACGAGAAAGCCAAGGAGAAGAAATGAAGCACATACTCACCTTACTCTTAATTGTAATCTCCGCAGTATTCACAGGCTGCCGCATCCATAACGAAACCGAGCGCTGGGACGACGAAGGCCGCATCGTGCCGATTGCAAAAATCAGCTCAGATTTTAGCATCTACTGCGACAAGTCCACGAACATCGCCTATCTCATCTACTGGGGTGCCCAACGTGCCGGGATAACCCCGTACCTTAACTCTGAGGGGCAGCCGTCCCGTTGCAACGAAATTCACCGATAGGGTACATGGCCTAAGACCGCCATCTATCATCTCCTGTAATGGCCGTGTATGCCAAGTCCAGACTAACAATGGACAGTATGAATGGAGGCTGGGTGACGAATAGTCCGGGAGAATACAACCCCACCCCGTGTAATTACATGTAATTACGCGTAATTACACCGATTCCACCATCCCCGACGCCACGGACATCCCCGTGTAATTACACCCCCGAATCCGACCGCGCCCAAAAACAACAACCCATTCCAGTCCATATTTCCACCATATATATATCCATATCATCCTACACATCCTCCCATGGATTTTCCTATATACGCACATACAGTACCAGGAACACTCTCTCCCTCTATCACACCCGTACAGCATCCCCGGAAGCGTGCAGGGCTCCTGCCTACGCCGCGCATCCGCATACGGCCCCCCCCCCCTAACACTCCTGGCTACGTCTCCCTCTCCCGCAGGAAACACATCCTCCCCACCTGTACAGGTGTGCACTATATACCCTACCGCTCCTCTATCCCTGGTCCTGTCAACTGTCACTTTGTTATGACACCTGTCATTATTTTAGGACAGCCTTGCGCTGTCCCGCAATTTTTAATCTATATTATATATCCAAGAAGGTAATGTGTTATATTGGACGAAAATCCCCCCCGCCCCGCTCCGCTGCGGGCTGCGACATGCGCCCAGACGCCCCTGTCCGGGCGGGTACACACAAGCTAACGTGTGGCGGTACGGATGCCGTCACCTGGAGAATGCAATGAGATATCTGAATGCTGAAGAACTGCTGGCCATCTCGTTCGTGCGGAGCGGGCTCCACACGCTCACGCTCGGGAGCGTGGGACGTTATGGCCGGAGGCTCGTGGACGGTCTGAACGTGACGGGGGAGTGGGAGCTCCGATGGGGCGGCAGATACCTGGAGGGGGTGAGAGCGGGGTTCGTGGAACTGGACGACGAGGTGGCCGAGTTGCAGTGCGACATCGGGGAACTGTGCGGCGTGCTGGACCGGGTTGACGCGGACGTGCTGAAGGTGGCCGAGCAGACGGAGTGGCTGGAATGAGCATCTGGAGATACAGGAACGTGGAGATGCGCGACGGGAAGCGCGAGAGGGTGCGAGTGGAAGTGGCGAAGACGCTCCTTCCCGTGTGGATGCGGACGAAGGGCGTGAGGAAGCTGGTGGAGAGGATGCAGTGATGGAGGATGCGGGTATGCTGACGCTTTTGTTTCTGTTGGTTCTGACGCTGTTGGGGAAGAGCCTGTTCCGCGCGGAGGACTGGGGGAAGCCCGTGAAGCGTCCCCGCAAGCCTATCGGGAAAGTGAGGATGGGCGAGTACCGGAAATTCCACGAGCGGCACGGGAGACCGGATACGGAGACCTCTCGGGATTGACGCAGGTACGAGAAAGGACAGGTGACAAGCCTGTCCTTTCTTGTTACGTCTCCGTGGGACACGGGGATGTAAGCCTTTATTACATTTACATTGTAAATGTAATAAAGGTAATTCCCCCTGGCAAGGGGTATCTATTGTAAAACATAGTTTACAATAGATACCCATGGGTGCGGGCTCGCGGGAACGTAAGGGATGCTGTCCTTCTTCCCGCACCCGTCGGGAAAACGTCTGTCGGTGGAACAGGTCCCCGGACGCACGCTGTGTGAATTTGGGCCTTTAGGAGTATACGTGCATCCGGGGGCCATGGTTACAATATAGCAAACGCACGAGTGTATGGAAAGCCCCGCAGGACGCGAATCCCACGGAGCTTGTTTCTAACTCAAATAGGAGGTAAACGGCAGTACGTCGCCTACCCTACAATATACACTCTTCCTGTCCAGGATGCAACAGGGCGTGTGCGATTCCGCACGGATGTAATTACAAGTTCTGCGGTGCGATGTAATTACGTGTAATTACACCCGAAATCGCGTAATTACACACCGGATATGAGGAAACCCCGCAGGAACTTCCCACGGGGTCTCCCTTGCCCGCGTGCAGTCTGCACGCGTCCCGGCCTACGTTCCGGCAGTATGATTTGGGCGTCACCGCCCGTATAGCGGGCGGGATAGGCTTACCTGGTTTACGGCTCCTGCGTCCAGGAGGCATGTCCCCAATGTAGGAAAATCATGGGGGTCTGTAAAGTCATAATTATAAGTTTTTTGCAGATTGTTGAGCTACGATGTAATTACGTGTAATTACACCCGGAATCACATCCTGTTCAGCGTGTAGGTCGCCTTGCACGGCGGCATCTCCTTTCCCGTCTTCCTGCAATGCCTCCACAGGTACCCGTAGTCTGCCTGGGATATGGAGCCGCCCGATTCCAGGGTGGCCAGGATGTCCGTGTACCTGGCGTCCCCGCTTGAGCCCTGCACGTCTTTCCGTCCGTCGAAGAGTATGGGCTCCGCTCCCCTGTCCTTGACGGCCACTGGTTCAATGCCGTGCGAGGAGCAGTAGGCCACGTAGAATGTGTAGTCCTTGGGGCACAGACGGGAATCGCCCTTCAAGTGCCTACAGATGATTCTGTAACGTGCATCGCCACCTTTCCTCTCGGAGCGGGTGTGCTTCATGCGGGACAGGGTGGATTCGGACAGGGGCATGTGTGTACCTCCAAAGTTATAATTATGAGTTTTCAAACAAACATAGAAACAGGCGGTGTGGTTGTAAAGTCATAATTATAAGTTTTTCGTCATAACGGGAACCCTGGGAAGAACAGCCCCATGTGCACGCCGAAGTCCGGGGGAGGGTTCCTGTGCCCAGAGTGGACTTTCTCCCTGATGCACCCGCTCCCCTCGCACACACGCACGGACGCCTCGCTCGCGGCGGCCATGTAGCACACGCACCCCAACAGAAACACGCCGAGGATGAGCAGGAGCGTCATCCCCATCAAGTCCGGAGGCCTACGGGCCATTTTACGGCCCCTCCCTATGGTTGGGTTCCCCTCCGTGAGAATCGGCCTCCCAGGTGCTCTTGTGGTCCTCGCAGAGCTCCCGGAGCCACGTGGGGAACCTATCCCTACCCCCTGCGCCCAACTTGTCCCAGAGCTCGTCGGAAAGGGTCGCGAGCCGTATCCCGTTGATGCTGCTTATCCTTACTGTCTCTTCTCCAGCCATCTGCATTTCTCCATGTAGTGTTTCAGCCTCTTCTCGGCCACGTTCAGCCTGCCCTTGAGCTCCGCGTTCTCGGATACTGCGTCACCCAGCCTGTCCTGGAGCCTGTGTATGTGGCCACCGAAACTACGGCACACCGTCACGGCCATGGCCCCTCCCAGGATAAAGCCCGCCAGGAAGGCGTATACTGTCAATTCCATATCCCGCTCCTTACGTCTTGTCGTGGAGTACGTTGGAGAACAGGGTGATTACGTAGAAGAAAATCTCCCCTACAAGCCCCTGCACCCAGGTCACGCAAGTAGTTGCGTAGCCCGTCATACGTGCATTTAGGATTTAGGCACTTCATTTCCCCCTCCTATTAACTTTTGTATGCTTTGCTTAACAAATTGAGTGTGCCAATACCTTGCTTCATCTTGGAGTAAGGCTATAGTGTCCTTGTCTATAATTTGCAGTTTACTATGCTTCTCCGCTACATTGTTCAGCAACTTGCGGTAATGCAGGCTACACAGTAAGCCACCTACGGCACACCCGCACAAAACAAGGCATACCCCAATGAACCAATTTAATGCTACATAGTCTATCATTAGAGTTCCTCCACTTTCACAGGTTCAAATCTCATTACGGGTTTCTCCAACCCATACACACGGGCGAGCAGGTCAGCCACTACCAAACACGTCTTGCCTACTAGCGGGTAGCCACTTTCGGGCAGGGGCGTGTTCGGAGCGTAGCGAACAGGCATTTTTCGGGTGTCAGTTTTTGGCATAGTTAGGTATCTCCTTATATTTTATGTGTAAAATTACAGGTAAAGTGTTATATTTAAGTTGTATGTAAAGGAGTGTCAAAAAGCGTCAAAATCGGTAGGTAGGGTTTTCGCACGGGGGCTGTCCCAGGGGCGGGGGCGGGGGCTTCCCCCTCTACCATATAACACTTTACCAAATATAACACAATATCTACGCAGAAGCAAGGAGTTCCACGGTGTCCTTGATGACGGATGCGATTCTCAGCGTGGAGATGTTTTCGTCGGTAAAGGAATGAGAGCCATCCGGGTGCCTCGTTACCAGGACATGCGGGGACTCTGGGGTAAGGTAGGGGTTGTACGTGAACTCCCAGTGCGGGGAACGTTCTGAGTAGAGAGGGGGAGTCCTGTCGGAGGGGCAGACGCCTATCTGCCATACGGTTCCGTGGGATGTAGGCGAGGAGGCCATGATGATGGCGTAGTTGCGGGGAAGCTCTTGCTTGAGTTGTTTTGCGAGGAAGATTGTTTCTCTGTCCATGGTAGTAGCGTGGTTTGGGATGGATATAACACTTTATCCATTATATTGGGAACGATAAGTGGGTAATGTATAGGTAGGGGATGGCGATTTTTCCGGAGTTGTCCTTGCCCCAGTATAGGATTTCGTCTAGGTCCGGGTCCACCACGGAAAATTGCGAGGGGTCCAGAAGGGAAGTGTCAATTCTCCATAGGTCGGCAAACTTATGCAGGCCCCGCCACGAACGGGGGCTTGCGGCCAGGTAGATGGCCCATTTGCCATTATTCTTGCCCACGAGTCCGTTGGATAGGATACCCGTATGATTGCTGATAGAAGAGTAATGATAGAGGTAGCGGGGTATTTGCATACTTTATTCCTTTGCAGGAGTCCTTGGGGTGAATATAACAGGTTATCTAATCTAGCAAAATCGGTGCAAATTTTTTTATGTCACAGTCGGACAAGCCATTATTCCGCATTGCTTTTAAAAGAATGCTTTTACCCTTGGGAAAGTCCTTTAATTCGTGTTCTACATATAGATGCAGGGGCAGGATTTCAAATCCGTATATATGGGTTAGAACCCAAAAGCCTTTTTTAAGTAATGCTTGGCACAACGGGGACATTGGTCGGGCAATCCCGTCCATTTGTTCACATATTGCTTTACTGAACATATATTCCCTAGTTTCTATTTGGACTTCGTTTGGAACTTGCGGGTGAAATTTGATTTGTATTGCCATAAGGGGTTTCCTTTTAAATCTAAAAAGGTTGAAGGTGGATATAACAGGTTATCTGACACGACAGAGGGCGTCTAGTTGGGGGAATCCCCCGCAGTAGAACGGGTGCTTGAGTCTGGCCTGCTCTGCGACCCACAGGGCGAACAGCATGTCGTTGTTCGGGAAGCGGTAACGGGACTGCTTATGCTTATCGGAAAACCCCGCATTGAGCAGGTCGCGGAAGGGGTCCGTGTCCGTCTTGCTCAAGAGGATATACTTGTTCCTGGGATAGTTGAAGAAGGACACCTTCTCAAGCCCCCAGGGTTCTTCTGGGGTCTTCCAGGGATAGACCCAAGTTTCAGTGCCGTCTTCGGACTTGAAGAACTTGATGTCCGGGTAGTGCCTGGAGAGGATGGCCTTGAAATGCTGTTCGGTCATTTGCCTTCCTTGTATAGGGGTTTAGGTGTATATAACAGATTATCTGCCCTTGGTTTTCTTACGAACTAGCAGTTCAATGTCATAGTAACAGGAACGGCAGAAATCGTAGCATACATCACGGCAGTTCGGATAACTGATGTTTACGATATACGTGTGGTTTTCGTCAATTTCCTTACCGCACTGCTCGCAAGTTGAAATCAACGGGCAGTCATCATCGCCGTCCATGGGCCGTTCGGGTGACTCCGGCTTGTTTTTCTTCAGTTTTACTTGTTTCGTGGTTTTCTGTTTTGTCTTAGTCATTCTTGGGTACCTTTTAGGTTTTGCTTGATAGAATCCGCGTAGACTATGGTTTCCAGTTCGGAGGCCAGTTCTGTTTCCGTGTTCGTATGGACAGACCAGTCCTCCCCGAATATGACGGCGCGGCTATCCGTGTACTCGTCCTCGGGGTAGAACCGGACCCACAGCGACTTGCTGTGCTTGCAGTCGCAGATACCTGTTACGGGTGTCTCAGTTATAGGGGTACCTGGGAAGAACCTGGAGCAGACGGACTTATATTGTTCCAGAGTGATGGGCTGCTGTTTAGGGGGGATTTGTACCGGATGCACTTTGCACCGTCCCCCATCCGGAACAGGTACAGGGGACGACATGGGCCGGAACTCGTAGTCCTTTTCGCAGGGAACCCATCCGGAGTTACGTATCATGGGGATGATGGCTTCCATGGTTTTGGGGGAAGAGGCCCTGTAGCAGGAGAACTCTATGAAGGATTTACCCGTGCGGTCCCTGTAGAAGCGAATCCTCTTGTTGGAGTTGAACGGGAGATTGCGGCACAGTTCGTAGGTCATGACGATATCCCATTCGTCCGTGTGGCAGTCTATGAACTTGATTTCCGGGAAGACGGCCCGGACAGCGGTCTTGAATGCCTCGTCGGTCATGGCATCAGTCCTCATTTGCGCGGTGGATATAACACTTTATCAAATATAACACAATATCCGCGTGGGTGTCAAGTGGGTTGCATGGGCTAGGTACCGGAGCAGGATGGCCACCCGTCCCGGACCTTCTCAAGCCCGTCTTTCAACGCAGGTTGGTTAGCTTCTAGCTTTTCCAGTATTCGCTGGTTTATCTTGGCGAACGCATTCGGCTGTATCTTCGTTTTGTGGAAGCTGAATATCTCATGCAGTTCATCCCATTCGCACGGAGTGAACGTGATGGTTACATCCTGGAAATCGTACGGCATTGCGATACGCTCGGTGCCTTTCTTGTCACGAATAATCACATGGCCTCCTTGACGGTTAGGATGATGGGGTAGTCCTTCGGTGGATATAACAGGTTATCTCTTGGGTTGCAGTTTTTCGGGGAACGGCTTGATGATTCGGTAGTCACAATCGTACCGCTGACATTTCAGCCCTACGTCTAGGGGGAATAACTTGACGCCCTTGGGAAAGTTCCATACCGAATAGACTTGGAATCCGGTAGGTACGATATAGAGGTTGTGGTTCCATTCGGCAAGGGAAGCACCGTGCTTACGCAGGACGGCCTTGATTTCCTCGGCTATGGTCTTGCTCTGTTCTTCGGCTTCGGCCAGGGAGCGGAGCCTAAATTCTTCCCGTGCGAGATTTTCCTTGATTTCAATTTCAGTCATGGCAGGGTTCCTCGGGTTGAATATACTGAATTATCTAGTGATAATAGGGGCTGTAGTTGTCCGGCTTGATGTGCCCCCCGATGTAGTCAAGCGTTTCCTGGAGCGACCATTCCTGTTGCGTGCAGGACTGGGTTATGAATCGGTAGTTTCCTGCGGTGGCGATGTAGTTATACGTGTATTTGGTTACGTTGCCCTTGGCCTTGTCCAGGATATGGTCGCCCATGGCTACCTTGGCGATGAAGCCACGGGTGTCCTCGGATTCGTCGTTGAAGCCGATGGTGTGGTGCGAGGGGGACGGATGGTAGTCTGACGTGATGACGAGACCCCATTTCTTGACGGCATCTTCAACGAGTTTTCGTTCCTCGTCCGTGAACTTGACCTGGAAGGGCATGAGCCATTCCTGGAGGGGGACCATCTCCGAAAACGGGGGATATCCACTCTTGTACTCGGTTTCCCAGTCTGTGTCCAAGAGGATATGTAGTTTTTCCAGGTTGAACTTTTCCGGGGAGGCCAGTACGATATCCTGGAGTTGTTTCTGTAATTCGGTCATAAGTCCTCATTGGTATAGATTGTACTTTTCATATTTTTGCCGTCGCTTTCCATTAGACACCTCCTTCGGAGTTGATAGCATCAGCATATTGTGAGACATTGGCAGGGTTACGTCCATACGCATACTGCAATACAAGATTCTTACGATACTTGTGGAGTTTTTCAGCCACACGACTCCAAATGCGAACCCAATCTTCGGGATGTCGGCAACCAGGAGGAATGTTGGGCTTATAGTCACCCTGGTAAAGAGTAGGCTTTAACGGCTTTTCCACAAAAATCTGCCCCTTTATATCGTAGAAGGAAGCAGCACACACTTTATCGCCCTTCAAGGCTCGGTAGTAGCGGACTTCAGCATTAGCCCAATTCTCGCGAGCCTTGATGCGGATAATCTTGTTGTTCAGTTCGTTCATTTGCTTGCCTCCTTGTGTATGAGTTGCAAGAATTTCGTCCACGTTGGTTCTTCGGCAAGTGCAAGCCAACGATGGTACCACTTGTCATAAAATTCTGTCCCTCTGATACAGTCAGTGAGTTCTTTGGTGTGGTTTTCCTTTTCATAGATATACCCCTCAGAATTGAGATGGTCTACGGTTTTGCCACACAACCTCGCCATCGCCAAGCACCGCTTGTATTTGTGGTGGGCAATCACCTTGTCTACATCGGACTTGAGGTACAAATCAGCACTTTCTATTGTGCCAATGCCTGGTATTTCAATCTTTACCGGTGTTGTCAGTTCGCTCATTCTTCGTCCTGCTTGAGTTCATCCGGCACTTTAGGCATGGGCATCCAATACTTTGCCCCATAGGAGTAGAAAGAAAAGTCCATACCCCTACCATCTTTGCATTCCATAAATCTATCGGCATTCCTAAAGCCACTAGAACCGCAGATGATATAATACCCATCCGAGCTAGGTTTTTCTTCGCTATATTTTCGCCATCGCTGTGCCTCTTTCAATTTAGCAATCTCTATCAAGAGCTGCTCAACTTCCTTCTTGTGCGATTCCTCCAAGTTTGAAATAAACTTGTCGGCTTCGGACTTTGCGTAATATTCATAGTACACAGGCTCGTCTTTTTCAATAGACTCACGAATATTGCCCAAATCAATAACTTTCAGTTCGCTCATTTGCTTGCCTCCTAATATCCGAAACAATCCTTGTAAGCATCGTCAACATCGTCTGCGAATCTCGTCAATTCTATATCGTATGGCCACGGAGTAAATCCGTCATCTACGGGCTTGTCACCGAGATGCTTGCTTGCATTTGGGAATATCAGTTCCGTATTTCCGTAGTTGAAAGTTACACGGATAGTATCGTCATCTCCCCACTCAAAAAATTCCACGACATCGTACTCCTGCATAGGCGTACACGTGTATTTGTTTGAGGCAGTCTGAACCCAACTATCACCGCAGAAAACGGACTTCAATGCCCACAACTTTTCGTTGCCTATCATTTGAACTCCTCAGCTTTCTTGATACAAACGATTCTTGCATCATCAAACATATCTGCTTCCTTACCCCATTCGGATTTACGTTTAGTGTGTTTACCCATACATTCCATAAAGAAATCTTCGGGTTCATCATCTTCGGGTGCAAATCTTCTCCCTTCCATACTCCATTGAAACATTCTGTAAAAATAGAGGGCCTTCAATTTCCACAAAGAATGTTTCAGCCTGCGGATTACCTCGTCCTTTTCCTCAAGTACCTTGTCCTTTTCGGCAATAACCGCATCAGCTTCGGACTTGAGGTAGACTTGTGTAGGTGGCATCTTTACGCCGCCAAACAACTCGTCCATATAATCACAATCTTTTTCATTTTGGACAATTTCTTGTGCGGTAGTTGCTTTAAGTTCGCTCATTTGTTGACCTCATCTATCATTTATTTCGGTTGAATGCCTATAGTCTATCGTTCCATGACTTTTAGATTTTTGAATGTACAGGAATATTCTCCTACAACTAGGACACTCGATTTTTTCTTCTATGTTAGAAGGTATTTCACAATTACATCCGCAGTACGGACAAGGCAGTTCGCTCATTATTCGTCCTCCAGGATGTTGCCTTCAATCTCTTTAAGCGTTTCGTCAATGTCGCGCTTGTCCAGGATGCTGTCCAGGAGCGTCCCGATGTGATAAGCACATTTCGGGCAGATTATCTTGGAGCAGGAGTTCTTCGTGTTCTTGATGCCCGTAAGCGTAATCATGTACAGGTCTTTTTGGTCCGAGCAGTGGCAGTAATCACACACTAGATTTAGGGTCATTTGTACTCCCTCGCCTTCTTGATGCATTTACTTGCCATCTTCTCCCATCGTTCTTGCACTTGTTTGTAACCTTGCGACCCATCACTTATGTCCACATATCTAACGTGTTCTGCCCAAGCCCAATTTGCACACGTCTTGAACAACGCCTTGTGGAGCCTGCTGATTTTCTTGTTCTTCTCGGCAAGCACTTTGTCTACCTCGGACTTTAGGTAATACTCTGTGAGAGTGTTGTCGGTCGGGTGTGGCCCGATATAGGGTTCCAGTTCGCTCATTTTACTTCTCCGTTTTATCAAGACCTCTTAACTTACGTGCTTCTGCATTAGATATTACTCGCTTGTCACTGTACCTTAATCCTTTCCACCAGGTTCCGTCACCTGGGGCTTTAGAATAATCTGTCTTTAATTTGGATAACGGGACTTCCATAACTTTATGGCACTTAATACAGAAGGAAAACCTAGTAGTATAGAAATGCTCCCAATCGCAGCTATAACTAAGCGTAGTTATCCACGAATGTCTAATGCACATATAAATGCTCCTTGGCAAGTGTAATCCATATAGGTTCTCTTGTTAGATTACGGGCAGTTTGGGGTCGTATGTGACAAGGGTGCAGACCTTGGGATTCTCGGGTGTCATCAGCAGGTCGCCGTCGTTGGTCATCACGGCATCCTCAAGATTGTTCCGTTTGACGAACGCAATCTGTCTGTTGAGCCAGTCAATCACCCTGGTGGGTTGTTCTTTGTAGTGCATGGGTTGTACCTCGGTGGTTGTCTAGAAATATAACACTATACCAAATATAACTAATTATCGGGTGCATTGTCAATAGGCAGATGTAAAATATCCGAATCTTTTTAGAGGGAGGCCGAAAATTTTTTTGGAGGCCGGATACAAAAAACCTGGGGCTCGTGGAGCTCCAGGTCAATGGCTAGATGATACCGATTTATTAAAGGTCAATCCTCTTTGGGCTCATACTGGATATTCTTGAACTGGACATCCTTGAGATTGTAGTACAGGTCCCCGTTGTTGCATCTCCCCATGATGGTGTGGCCGAGTCTACGCCATATAACCTCGTTAGTTCGGACGATGCAGAAATAGAGCGTCCCTGGGCAATCTACGGACGACGTTTTGATGTGGAGTTTCCCCGTAGAGTGGCAGTTGTATACGACCATTCCTCCGGGTGGGTATATGATAGTGTCCCCGTCCATCCTAGAGGGGCAGGCGGTCAGCAGGAGGGCAAATAGGATGAGTATGTATTTCATGGTAGGTTCTCCTTATAGTAGGATGATGCTTCGGAGCCACAGAGCCAGGGGTTGTCCTACGTAGACGGCGAGGAATCCCCCCGCTGCGGATACTAGGAGCAACAGGCCGTAGTATATGATGGGGCTGTCGGTGCAGATTCTCCCGTTTTGGTACGTGACGAGCGGTTTCTTCATAAATGTATCTCCTTTGACAAGATGAACAAGATGAACTTGTTGAACTTTGTGAGAGGGCTACTCAAATCCTCGTTATCGCTGGCGGTAGGTCCTATTGTTCCGTGCATCACAACGATGCCTTTCCTCAACACGCTCCCCAGGACATAGAATACCAGGATTGTAGCGAGGAGAAGCATTTGGACAATAATCAGAACTCCGTAGAACAGGACGAACGGGAGGGCCAGTGCAGACACGGCCAGTCCCCAGATGTATCGTAATTTGCGTACCATATTACTTTCCCCAATTCTCTTCAATATGTTTCTTGACTGCGTTCTTTTCGTAGTTGGGTGAGCCCGTGCAGATGTATTCAAAGTCGCAACCGTGGCAGTAATGCCAGTCGCCACGATACGGGCAAGACTTCATGGTTTCGTATTCATCCGCAAGTTTATGCGGGTGCGTATCCCTATGGGCTTTCTTCTCCAACAGGGTTTTCAGCTTGGTCTTTATACTCAAGCACAGCCAGTTCTGTTCGGGTAGGGACTTGATGATTTCCTGGGCTTCATCCTCGGTCAGTTCCACGTAGATAAGGTCTTTACGGGCTTGCATAGACTACTCCATCTCATCTAAAATTTTACTGACCTTATGTTCAATGTTCAATGCCCAATACATATCCATCCCCGATTGCTCGGGGCTGTAGTAGTGAATGTGGTAGAGCAGGTCGGAATGGTTCCACCCAAGCGATTGCCGTTTAGTCTTGATGGCATCTACCAAGTGCTTGGCGATGTCATCCACATTCTGTTCGGTAGGTTCATCGTCAATGCTATATGGCAAGGTGTAGGCTGCGTCATAGGTCTTGCTGTTCTGCAATTCAAAAAAGAAAATATGGGGATTGTTGAGGGGGTGGTTGTAGTGGTTCATACGGGTGTTATCCTTCTGTGCTAATGATGTTGCCATTTTCGTCCAAAACCACTTCAACATAACCCACAAATTCGTGTTCGTTGGGGTTGGTATGGCAAATCTTTAATTTGGTTGCCATAGCGCAGGCTTCGGCTTTTGTTCCTTCAAAGACAGTAGCGTCCGCTCTGGTACTTTGCCAGTGTTGCCAGTAGCAGTCACCACTTTCTTTGAAATATCTAGTGTTCTTGTAGTCCCAAGTTTTATTTCCGGTATACGGGATTCCAAATTGATTCACAGCCTTGATTCTAGGAACTCTCTTGATAATGTAGTGCATTCGGTTATTCCTTTTGAGGTTCTGTGGACATAAATTTCTTTGATTTATCCCAGCACTTATGCCCCATTCGCCACCAGCGGTCACGGGTAAAGCGGAGTTTGTCGGAATGGTTGCCATCAAGTATCTTGTTGGTCAGCAGGGAATCCATAGTGAATGCCCAATTAGTGCAGGCGTGATACAGAGCTTTGTGGAGTTTGCGGATTTCTTCATCCTTCTTTGCAAGAACGGCATCCACCTCCTCCTTGTCGTACACATCGTAGTCGCTACCGCTATCGTGGGTGCCATCTTCATAGAGGATAGTAGAATAGACAATATGCTGTGGGGTTAATTTCTTGCTCATACTTTATTCTCCTTGGATTCAAATTGTCTTTCGTGGTTACGGGCATTCGTGAGCCAATCTTCAAACTCCTTTGCGGACTTGAAGCGGTAATCAAATCTGCCGTAGTTTCGCCACATACGGATTTCTTCATCGGAACGGCTATACAGGATTCTATTGGCATCCCAATAGCCTACTGCACAAGCCGATATATCTCTACCTTCTTCGTCATCAAGACCATAGAGCCGAACATCTGGATAGATTTTTTGGAAAATGTCTACGAACTGCCGTTCCGTGATGATTTCTTTCTTCGGGTATAGGTGATATTCCCTGCATATTAAGTTGAACAGGAGAACCCCCATATAGACCACTAGGCCATCCACGACGATGACCCGCTTCCATTTGCGGCTGCCACGCTTTAATGGCACGGGGTCGGGATTGGCTGCTAGGGATTTTGCAGAATCAAACAACGGTTTGATGTGGTGAAACACCCATTCCGTACAACTCATAGCCATCACCAAGAAGTTCGGACCTACACACTGTACGGGACCATAAGTCCACCATTGGTGGTCAATGGTTTTTGCCATATCCGCATAGTGGAACACATCAAAATTTTTCGGCTCAATGACGTTCATCTCTAGTCCTTTGCAGGGGTTCTCTGACCGCATGGTAAACTTGCAACGTCAGAGTTGGCGAAGGCTACCGCCTGCTGCTTGTAGGTGCCATCAAGCAGGTCCGCTGTAATCAAGTAAGTGTGCCAACCGATACGGCTATCATCACAGTAGAAACGGCATTGGAGTGTGTCTAAGTTGAACACACCCTCGTATTTCTTTGCAATAGATTCTTTTAGTTCCGCAACGGAGTGGACTTCCTCCACGTTTTTCATTGCTTCGTCAAGAGGTAAATACGATGCAGCAGGGCGAATAAGCATAGGGGGCTCCTAGTAGTAGATGACGGATGTATAGAACCGCTGACCGCACTCGGGGCAGTGCACGGAATATTCTTTCGTGTCGTTGTTCTTGCCATCCATCAGAGTCCCGTACAAGTCGGATTCATAGACATCAATTTCATGCCCGCACGCAGGACAGTTACAGGACATTTGCCCGTCAATGATACATAAGCGGGATACCATGCTCATAGTTATTCGTCTCCTTGCAAGTCTTTTCGTGTAACATAGTCCCTCTGTTCGGGGTCCCACACTCGGGATAACCTATCCCATTCCATTTTCCACACACTAAACGGCAACACGGATTTGGCCCAGTCGTCTTTCGTGGGGACCTTGCCCTTTGCGAACTTGGCTAGAATCTTGGCGAACTGCTTGTGGTGCTTCAACAACTGCTCATGGGAGAACTTGCAGATTTCCTCTTTGGTAAATTGGGGTTCCTGGGGTTCCTCCGTAGTAGTGTCGCACGTAGTAACATCAGATGTAATCATTCTAGTATTTCTCCGCGTTATTCGTCTTCTTCATATCTTTCAAGGCGTTCCATTTGTCTGTCAGTCATAGTGCACCTCTCTCCTAAATAAACGGGATGTCCGTAGGATGCGAATCTTCCAGGGGCAGGTTCAGTTTCTCTTCAAGGAATTGGCAGTGCTCCTTGAGCCTGCTATTCTCACCCATGTACTCCGCGATGGTCAAGTCCTTTTCGTCTATTTCCTTGTCACGGCTCATTGCCCCGAAAGCATAACCCACAAAGTAACACACAATGGCCACGCCTATGCAACTACATACCAGGGTCATACAGATGCCTCCCATGATTTCTGTGACGACAAGGCCATGTTCCCGTACTTGACAATGGCATCCACGAACGAGATTTCCTTGGAATACCAACCCGTCTTGCTATCAAGGAACTTGTGGACGTGTTCCGCTGTGGTGAGGATGAACAGGGAGTTGCCGTCCGTGTAGATTTCATAGAGGCTGTCTCTAGTCTTAAATAAATCATCCAGTTGCTTGATAGCCCTGTTCCGCTGTCCCGTCACGGCTACCAGTTTTTCTTCAAGTTCGGAAATGCGTTGGTCGCGCTTTTCCAATTCTTCGGTATAATTGTTAATCATTCGCTGTCACCTCCTTGAGTTCCGGAATGGTGGCGATTACTCCGGGATGCCTCGGTCTGTAGTCCTTGTCAAACCAGTCAATCAATGCAACGGGGTCATCGTCCGTATCAAAGCATTCACGGGTAGTTCCGTCGCTGTATCGTTCTGTCCAAGTGAGCTTATACATAGAATCCTCTCCTTATACTCTCTTGGTTTTAATCTTTCCACACTTCTTGCAACGGAGCCACAACTTGAAGTATTGAAACCCGATATAGTTGCCTTCACCGAAAGTCACCTTTTCCTTGTTGATGATTTCGTACTCGTGCTTGCATCCCTTGTTGATACCTATCATTATGATTGACCCGAACAGGAGTCCGAGCAGGAACGATATGCTAGCACAGAAGAACATATCTACTTGCATCACTCCTCCTCTTCTCCCAGGTCGGTCATGGAGCAGATTATCCTGTAGGGCAATTTCGGACATTCGTTGGCCAGTTCGGCAAAAACTTCGTTATAGAGAGCGACGCCCTTTTTTGTAGACATAAACGCCAAGTTTCCCTCGGACGATGCCGGACGGGAGAGCTCCGCAGGGATGTTGTCCGTGCTGAAGCACTTGTAGTGTACGAGCCATACGTGGTTGGTCATGGTTTTTTCTCCTTGTTAAGTTCCTGTCCACAGATGGGGCAAAATTTCCATTTGGTGAATCCATGTAGATGTATCCCGTCGAAACTCTTGTAGCACCCCATATCCGATATCGGGTCCTTGTCCCAACAATGGCTGTTGGTGTGGATGATGTCCGGACCCTTGCAGTAGGCACATCTCTTGCGGGGCGGTTTTGGAGACGGCTTTCTCTTCAGCACACGGACGGGTGCTTTCATAGGTGCATTGGCTGTCATTGTAATCAGTCCTCGTCCGCTTCGGCCTTGAGTACATCGGCAGTGCCAGCCATATAGTTTGAGAGCTTGCGGTACGCCTTCGTCCAGGCCTCATTGTTGAATCCGCGCCACTTGGTTCTTGCGGGGAATGCTATTCCTGTATTTCTGTCAAATGCGATAGCAATCCCGAAGATATGGAGAAACCCGTTTACGAATGCAAGTAGTCCCGTTCTTCGGAAAGCATCCCAACTAATGGGGGTGAGTTCATTCTTTATGTTTTTAGTAATCTTGGTAATCTTTTCCGGTGCTTTTTTAGCCATGGTGTCTGTCCTTCATTAATTGGAGAAGTGTATAAATTCTATCGTTAACATAAGAGTGCGGGTAGATGTTCTCACAAGTAGCCATCGTGTAATTAGGTGTTCCCAATAGGGTGGCTACGGACGGAGGAATATTCCACACCATACGTAATCCACGGGATATGTTTCCGTACCAGTATTCGTTGATACATTTCTTGGCACGCTCCCATGTAATCCTAAGGTGTAGTTCCTTGAGATTCCTGGCCATCATATATTGGTCAAACTGCTTTTGCGATATCATAGAGCGGACACCTAGTTGAGTTTTGCCGGGAGTTCCAAGCAGTACATGTTGTCGTGCCTCGTAGTGCAATCGCAGATGGTCACGTCCAACTTGTCAAAGTATGTTCCTGTGAGTTTAAGTTTCAGACGGATGTCCGGGCGGCTAGTGAACACGACCTCTACGGGCTTGTCGTTGTGGGAGTGCAGGATTTCCTCGTGAGTGCTCCCGCCAGATATGCTATCCGTAAGGCACACGATGTTCTTGATGATGATGGGTGTACCGATGGGAAAATGAGCCTGCATCTCCCTGTAGATTTGGTCAAGCAAGTCCCTGCCCGTCAAGTCGGATTCCACGACCTCGTTCTTTTCCGTGGGAACGTCGGACGGATATGCGGTGAGGTAGATAAAGTAGGTTTTCATACGGGTTCTCCCTATTTGACCCACTCGGTGGAGCAGGCATCTATGATGATTCGTTATCTTCTTTTGTGGGCTGCAATTATAAGTTCCAGGTCTCTCGGGTCGTTTTCCGGGTCAAGTTCATACGCGATTTCCTTGCGTCGGCAATAGAGCAGTCGTTCCCACTTGTCCGGATTGAAAATCCGCATATTCTCGTACTGCTCCGGGGTAAGATGGTACGGAGTGTGCGGTGGGATTATCTGTTGGTTGAACTCTTCCTGGAACTGCATAGTCTAGATGGCTCCGTCAACCGTAAGCACCTGGCTGAACTTGTGTTCCTTGTCGGGCACGATGTCCAACTTGATGCCCTTTCGTAAATAGTCGTGCAGGGGTCTGCCGAACAGCAGAGTATCGTGATTCCCGTAGCTCTTGTTGTTCACGGAATCCCACTCGTTCACCTGGGAGCGGTATCCTGCGGGAGAGCCCTTCGTCATATAGGTGGACCAGTCAAGATGGATTCTGAATTGGGCGTACAGGAGCACGGAGAGTTTCTTCTTTGCCGCACCGAGCCTGTACCAACGCAATCGGTTCTCCCGTATGAACATACTGTCCTGTGGCGTAGTGTAGCAGACGGGTTGGTTCGTATTAAGATTTTCGCGCATAATCGGTAGGTACTCCTAAAAAAGGGAGGTGCCGGAACCACGCTTGCGGGTGGCCGACCCCTCCCTAGAATATAACAAAATACCTAGTCTGTGTCAATAGGCTTTTTTATTTTTCTACAACTTTTTCCGTGTACTTTTCTTCCAGGATGCAGGCACAGTCAAAAATATCGTCGTGGTGGAAGAAACTGTAGGAGAGCCCCATCTGCGACGGGATTCCCGTATTGTATTTTGCGAAGACAGCATCCCAGAACTCCCCGCGCTTGTCGTACTCTTCCTCTTCCTCGGGGGTATCAAATTCCACGTCCGACTGGTTCTGCCACCAATACTCGTTCTTCTGGATGCGTTGGAGGATTTCGTTTGTCTTGGCGAAGTGGCCGAACTGGTATCCGTAGAAGAGCCACACCACGATTTTCCCGTCGTGCTTGACGATTACGCAGTCCCCGCTCATATCAAGGGGAATACCCCTTTCCATCGTGAACGTGCCCCTTTCAAGGTATCGGCTGGCCTTACGTAACGGGTGTTCGTCCACTTCCTTGCCATCGTCATAGAGGGCTTTACCGCACTCCATATAGCGTTCGGCATTCTTGGAAAGTTCGTCCTTGAGGTACGAGAGGTATGCCTTGCGGATGGCATTCAGTTCCAGGATGAGTTCGTCCTCGGTCTTGTCATACAGGTATGCATCGTAGATTTTCGTGCTCATACGTGTTTCCTTTTAATAGATGTAGCCGTACTTGTAACTCCACCCGATAGCTTCCTCGGCTCCGGAATCCATGGGGGTATCGGTGATGTAGATAAGTCCTAGTTTTCTGCTGTAACCCACGGCATCCTGGATGTCCTTGTCCCGCTCCGTGTAGAGGTGTCCCCCGCAGGGAATGACCCATTGGTTTGGATGTGACACATGGTTGTAGGCAGTCTTGTAGATGGATTGCTTTCGTAGTTTACAATAATGGAGGTCCCATGCACACGGGTTCGGGTGCTGTTTTCCGCACGTGTAGTGGATGCAGTTTGTACAGGGGCAGTTGCTCATAGGGTAGGTGGTAGGTCGTCGTTGTCCAACATAGCTTTCAATTTGTTGGCGTACCCCCTCCAACGGTGATACCACTTGTCATAGAAGCGTGTAGTCTCGTTGGATACGGCACACGGATTTAGTGCTGCTCTATACTCGCCAAGTTTAGCACGATTTATCTGTGCCCTTGCAAGGCACCTATGCCATTTCTGACGAATCTTTTGGAAACGCTCCTCCATCATCTGTGTGAACAGATGGTCACACTCAAGTTCGTCATCGGCTGCCATCTGGTCAATGGTATGTTGGAGCTCGTCTGCTTTATGGGACAGTTGCTCAATCGTGCGGTCCTTTTCGGCCAGGACGGCTTCCACTTCGGGGATGCAGTAAACCAGGCCGTTGCCGAAATTTTCATCTGCTTTGTATTCTTTCAAACCGTGGCTCATTTTAGGCTCCGCATGACATACTGATGAGGGCATGAACAACGAGTGACAGGCCGAACACCCCCAATACGGCCCAAGTGTATTCACCATCAAACAATGTGCATAAAGTATGGTCCTTAATCCACAGGATAGCACTCATAGCGATTATGCAGATGCCCACAGTCAATACAATATAAAGTGTCATTTATTTTTTCTCCTTTCTTAATGGCCATTGCAATTTAATAGGCTGTGCAAACGGCTCCTGGTTCGCTTTCAGATACTCTAGCAGAATCTTGAATACGTATTTTTCGTTTCTGACTCTAGGGACCATACACGGTTTCTCCCGTAGGGAAATGAGGCTGCTCCTTTTTAGGCATTTCCTGTGGGTTGGGCTGTTCCGGCATAGACGGGGGTTCCATGGGTTGGCTTGGCATCGGGGGCTGATTCGGCATGGCCGGGAGTTTCTTTTCCGCGAGAGACATTCCCAGGAGCATCCCGCGTACAAGTCCCTCAAGAATCAATCCCTTGCCATCGGAGTTGATGTTGCGTAGGTTGCCATAGATTTCTTCCACTATGAATTTTTCGTCCATTTTTATTTCTCCTTTAGTCTTTCGGTACGGGAGTGTAAGGACTACATCACCCGTCTTTTGTTTCATCATCAGATGCTTTCTTGATAGCCTCGCCTACTGCACCATCATCGGATTCTGCATCGGGTAAGGCATCCCATAGTTCGTGAACAAGATGGTGGGCAAGCGTGACTTCTTCCACGAGCAGCGAAGTAGAAATTGGGTCATCGCAGATGAACCTTTTCAAAGTATCTAACTTGGTGCAGAGCGTATCTACCTTGTCCAATAATTGTTGGGGTGTAAGGTTGAGTGTCGCTCCCGCAGGACCCGTGGAGTAGGTGAACAGGGGCGGTTCTGCCTGCTTGGGCTGTTCCATTTTATACACAAGGGTGTGACGGTAGGCTTTATACTTATCTATTTGTTTGACCCAATCATCTGCTATTTTTTGGGCGAGTGCTTCCGTAGGGATGCCGTCAATGTGGTGTATAGTCGCAGTTGCGTTCATATTGCTGTGCATCGTAAACAAGATACCATACATATTTATTTCTCCTTTAGTCTTTTGGTACGGGAGGGATTATCTTTCCGGGGCCTCCCAAATTTAAAGCCCTGCGGAGCATCATGGCTTCTGTTGTGTGCCCCTCTCTTTCAAGTATCTCAATCTTACATTTCATACTCTCAATTTCGTGCTTTCTCTGTCTAACGTGGAGATATACCCACAGAACTCCAAGGGCTATGTAGACAAAGCAGAGCCATATTTCCAAACAAAGACATGACCAGTTCCACGGCCAGTCTATGATGGGGAGGTTTGCAAAGTATTTCACGTCACAGCAGTGTAGCACTACGGCGATGAGCGTCCAGACTTCAATTATTCCCATTTCTTGATTCTCCTTGTGTAATCATTTCATTGTCATATCTTTCAAAGAGTTTCTTTATTTCGGGAGTCCACTGATATGTACCGGAGGAATATAGTTCCTCTTCAAACACACGGATGCGTTGGGCGGTGTCCCCGTTCTCAAAATAGACACAGAGTTTACGGTGGTGCTTTAGATGGTCCAGTTTTATGGCGATATTGGCGATATCGTAGATGCTTCGCAGCAATTCAAATGCGGGTGTGCCCATCTTGATGTCGTTCATCTTGAGGTCGTTGTACCACTTTAGGTCTTCTAGGAATATCAGAGTTTTAGATTTCATAAAAGCAATTACCTT
>ODAJ012190817.1_pt1 | contig 40672 bp, 43 predicted proteins | sample 1539241 | NCBI WGS metagenome assembly ODAJ01 (sample SAMN02144231, study PRJEB22623) | gut metagenome | biome: sheep rumen | host: Ovis aries | place: New Zealand
ACGCGGCTTTGAAAGGAGGTGACTGTAAGTGTCAACGTTTGAACAGGTTAAAAAAATCGTCAAAGAGCAACTTGGAGTCGAAGAGGACGAGATTCAGATGAGCTCGACTTTCGTCGATGACTTGGGCGCGGATTCTTTGGACATAGTCGAATTAATCATGGCGTTCGAGGAGGAGTTCAATATCGAAATCCCCGACGAGAAAGCCGAGAAGATTAAAACCGTCGAAGATGTTGTTAAGTACATAGACGGAGAAACCAACGCTTGATGAATGACGGGGGATTAGTGGTTAGGCTCTCTAATCGTTAATCCCTAACAGCTTTTTTTGGAGAGGATTATCCTTGAGACTACCGGAACTAAAAATAGGAAGCAAGATAGCAAAAATCCCAATCGTGCAGGGCGGCATGGCAATAAGGCTATCGACTGCACGGCTTGCGGCGGCGGTCGCCAAAGAGGGCGGCATAGGATTAATCGCGGCGTCGGGCATGGCTCATGACGAATTGCGCTACGAGATAAAATTGGCACGCTCCTTGACCGACGGCATCATCGGGATAAATATCATGGTCGCGGCAAGTGATTTCGCAGGGATTGTTCATACGGCGATAGACGCGGGGATTGATTTAATCGTTGCGGGCGCGGGTTTTTCGCGAGATATTTTCGGGCTGGGCAGAGAGTCTGGCACGCCGATAGTCCCGATAGTTTCCTCTGTCAAGCTGGCAAAGATTTCACAGAAGCTGGGAGCCGCAGCGGTGGTCGTCGAAGGCAAAGAGGCTGGCGGACACCTCGGCACGGATATTTCTGTTCGCGAGCTGATTGAACCGATTCGCGCCGCAGTCAATATCCCCGTCATAGCGGCGGGCGGTGTCCTAACTGGCAAAGACATAGCCGACGTTCTGAAGATGGGCGCAAACGGTGTGCAAATGGGTTCACGTTTCGCGGCGAGTATCGAATCAAACGGCGCACCGAGCTTGAAGGAATATTACCTCAAATCGCAACCGGAAGATGTCGTCGTTATCAATAGCCCAGTCGGTTTGCCGGGGCGGGCTGTCAGAACTCCTTTTTCAAAACGCGTAATGGCAGGCAATGTTCCGCCGAAGACTTGCGACTCGTGCTTGAAGGCGTGCAAGCATAACTTCTGCATCGTCCGAGCCTTGACGCGAGCACAGCAAGGAGATTTGGAAACGGGTTTGGTCTTTACCGGCGAATACATGCCGCGAATCAAAGAAATCTTGCCCGTCAAAGAAATTATCCGTCAACTGGTCACGGAGGCGGAGCAGTTCTATCAGACATAAAAAATCCCCTTCCAGATTCGGAGGGGGAAATTTTTTTAGCCGAAAAATAGCTTGAAGACCGCTTGAAAGTTTTCGTGAGCCGACTGCCAGACTGGTATCAGTGACACGCCGAAGAACAGGATAAGGTTAAGTATCACCGCCGCCAAAGATTTTTTTATGACGGAGTAAATCGCAAGCACCGCGCACACGCCCCATATCGCAAGTTGCCAAATCTGAGCAGCGAGGGCGTCCATATAAACCGAGTACATAAGCACGCACACCAAGAACAACAGCAGGATTGATAGCGCGAGTATCCATTTAAAACGCGGCGTCATGTGGAAGATTCCGTTGCCGTTCTCGTCCTTGACCTCGTCGAGTGAGCTTACGTCAAAGCGTGCGTCGCCTTCGTTGTGGGTCGTCTGCTCTGGCTTGTTGAAGTTGTCGTCGTTCATAAAATCGCCTCCCAAAACGATTTTAAAATGACGCCCGCCCTTAGTCAAGCATGGGTTAATTTGAATTCTTAAGGAGATGTTTAAATGAGTCCGCGAATCGGGCATATAAACTTCTTGAACGTTCTGCCGCTCCATTACGGCTATACTCACGCGGCGCAGGATTTGCAAATCGTTCGTGGCGTGCCGACCTTCCTAAATGCCGAGCTTGCGGCGGGGCAAATCGACCTTAGCAACGTCTCTTCGATTGAATACGCCCGCCAAAGCAATAGCCTGCTGATTCTGCCCAAACTTTGTGTTCGCGCTGATGACGACGTGACGAGTATAATCCTCGTCTCCCGCAAGCCGATTGATAAAATCCGTGACGATAAGATTATCCTAACGTCCAAATCGGCGACGGCTCAAAGGTTGCTGAAGATTATCCTGCATGAAAGCTACGACGCCGCCCCCGACTACCAAACGCGCCCCATAACCGTTGATAAGCCCATTGACGACGACGCAACCGCCGCGCTCTTTATCGGCGACGACGCACTTTATCTTTATCTGCACCGCCCAGAAGGTTTCTACGTCTACGACATCGGGCACGAGTGGCACAAGCTTACGGGGCGGCAGATGGTTTACGCGCTGTGGACTGTTAGAAAAGATTTCGTAACTAATCAGCCCGAATTATTCAAGACGACGTATGATAAGATTATCCAGGCGTTCGCGTTCGGAATTGAGCACAAGGCGCAAGCGATTGAGTCTGTGCTTGCAACGAAGCCGTTTACCTTCGATGAGCTGGATAAATATTTGGGCGGCGCGATTAAGTGGGATTTGACGGCTCAGGCTTTGGAGGCTCTCAAGCTTTACTATCACAAAGCCGCCGCGTTGAATTTGATTGACGCCGTGCCGGAGCTGGAGTTTGCATATGCTTAACACACATAAACTTTTAAAGATAATTATCGGCATCGTGCTTAGTGTTTTTATCGGCGCGGGGCTGATGATTTTTGTTTACTCATTGCCTACCGAACACGTTATACAAAACGTTCAAAAGGGATTGAGAATCTATGAACGCGAAGGGAATTATCCGACGTGGGGTTCAGGCGAACATTCAAAGCTAGACAACTTCACCGATGCGATAATGATACTTGAAGTCACTCACCCGATAGCCGACACCGTCCGAGCGGCAATGCTAAATCCGCGCTTCGGACCCATGCAAGATGAAAAGCCCGTCAACACCCTGATAAAAGTTATGCACGACGACATGAGCGGCTTAACCGAGATAAACTATCCGCGCTATTGGCATGGCTACTTAGTGATTCTCAAGCCAATGCTGATGATGGCTAAAGTCAACCATGTGCGCATGTTGATGGCGTATACGGACTTTATCTTATTCGTCGTGGCGTTGCTCATGTTTTATAAAGCCTTCGGAAAGCCGCACGCGCTAGCCTTCGCCGCCGCCGTCATGACGATAAACTTGGTCTCGGTGTCGATGTGTTTCCAGTTCTCATCAATCTACGTCGTGACTTTGACGGCGATAATCATCATGCTCAAAAAAAATCGCCGCCTCATGGACGACGAGCTTTATCCGTATTTCTTCGCGGCAATCGGGATAATCGTAGCCTTCACGGACTTTTTAACCTATCCAATCTTTTCCGTCGGCTTGCCGCTGATTGTCTTCTATCTGCTAAACAAAACTCCGCTTAAGGTCATGGGCGAGCTTTTAATCTCGTGGGGCGTCGGCTATGCGGGCATGTGGTCGGGCAAATGGATTGCGGCTTACGTCTTGACGGGGCAGAACGTTTTAATAGATGGACTTCATCAAATCATGGTTCACGCAAGAGTTGTCAGCGACCACGCCGACGCGGGCTGGCAAATTTCCTTCCTCAGCGCGATTCAAAGGAACATTGCGACCTTGGGTCATGGACCGATTAGAATCTTTCTGTTTGTCGGGATATTCGCCCTGCTTTACGTTCTGATTAGCCGTCGACACCTCATAACCCGCCGAATTGTTCTGCCGTATCTATTCCCTGCCGCGTTGCCGTTCGTCTGGTACGTCATGGCAAGCGGGCATTCGCACATTCACGCGTTCTTTACTTATCGGAGCTTGGCAGTCACAGTTTTTGCTCTGGCGTGTCTAGCGATTGATTTAATTCGTAAAGAACATGTGCGCGACCGGGACGGCGATTAGCAAGCTGATAATCGTCCGCTCAAGGAAGAGGATAAACAGTTCGAGCAGGTTGACGGGGATTTTTGAACCGAGGATAAGCCCGCCGACCTCCGATAAGTAAATCAGTTGCGTGACGGAGATGACTGCCACGATAAATTTTGCCATAGGGCTGGTAATCGTGCCTGCCGCGAGGACTGACGGCGTGAACATGTCCGTAAAGCCGACAATCATTGTTTTGGAGACGGCTTCGGCTTGTGGCACGTCGAGGAGCTGCAATAGCGGCAGGAACGGCAAGCCTAGCGTGTCAAAAATCGTCGTGTGATTCGCCAAGACCAAAGCCAACGTTCCTATGCACATGACGACCGGCAAGACGCCAAACCACATGCCCGCCGCGTTCTTGAATGCGCCTTCCATGAATTGTTCAAAACCTCTGTGTTCGGCGACGCGTTCACGAGCCAAAGCGATTCCGTATTGAAAAGACGTTGTGTAACCTTCGGGCAAGCTCTCGCCCATTGCCTTGCCGGGAACTAAGTATTCGTCCTTCTTCAGGCTAAGCGGTGGGATTCTCGGCAGGATTAAGGCGCAGACAATTCCTATCGCGCAGATTAAAAGGTAGTACAGCCCGAAATATTCCATAAGGTCGACCTGCGCCAACACGACGATAGAAAACGTAATCGACACGGCGGAAAAAGTCGTTGAGATAATCGCCGCCTCGCGTTTGGAGTAATAGCCGCCTTCGTATTGATTCGCCGTTAGCATGACGCCTAAGGTACCGTCACCAATCCAAGATGTGATACAGTCGACGGCGGCGCGTCCAGGTATCGTGAACAGCGGACGCATAACTTTGGTAAGCATTGCGCCGATAAATTCCAGTAGCCCGAAATCCAACAGCAACGGCAGTAAAAGACCCGCCAGAAGGAAAATTACAACCAAGACGCTGAGCAAATCATTTAGCACGAAGCCGCCGTTGTCATCTGAAGTTATAAGACTGATGACGCCTGCGCCGCCTTCGCCCGACTCAATGCCCAGATAAGTTAGCCAAATGAATATCGCGCCGAAAATCCGAATCACAACCCAAATCGCCGTCGTCGAGAACGTATTAGCCACGATTGGATAAGTCGCAATGAAATTCGGCTTGCCTAAGAAAACTATGCCGAGAATCGCCGACAACGTAACTATCCCGACGCATAATACTGGCAGAAACTCGCCAATCGCGTTGCTAATCATGTCCGCGATGATTTTTACGACGATTGTCCAGCTCCCGTCGTATTGCACGGGAATCATAAACAAGATAATCCCGATGATAGACGGAACCAAGAAACCCGCCAATGAACCTTGCTGTTTGTTCTCCATTTTAATCTCCTTCGCAAAAAAATTATCCCTTAACTTCACGGTAGGGGATTTTACAACTTTTCCTTGCTGAATACAAATTTTTTAAGCCTTAAAAATTTCCCTATCGCCTTGACGAAAAAATTTAACTGTGCTATCATGCGCCACAGTGATTCGGCGCCTTCGTCAAGTGGTTAAGACACCGCCCTCTCACGGCGGGTTCAAGGGTTCGAATCCCTTAGGCGTCACCAATACTGAAACTACTAAGGGCGTTGCGTGCGGCAGCGTCCTTTTACGTTTAAGGAGTGATTACATTGACGGAAGAACAAATCCGTGAGGCAATGGCACGGGCAGTCAACGATGTGCGCGAGAAAAATCCTCTGGCACCGTCGATAACAAACACCGTAACCCAAGACTTTGTCGCGAACGCTCAACTTGCGGTCGGAGGCTCGGCGGCTATGCTCTACCTTGCTGACGAGTGCGAGGCAATGGCTAAGCTTGCGCCGGCACTTTATATCAACATGGGAACGGCAATGCCTTTCTACACCGAAACGCTACCGAAGACTGCGCGAGCACTTCAAGCAAATCAAACGCCCTGGACACTCGACCCCGTGGGCATCGGCTTATCGAGTTTGAGGACGGACATCTTAAAGCAATTCAAAGAGTTTAAGCCGTCAATCGTTCGCGGGAACGCCTCGGAGATAATCGCGCTTGCTAAACTCTGGGGATTAGTCGAAACGGGCGGCACGGTTCGCGGCGTCGACTCAACAGAAAAAGTTTCCGCTGCTAAGACTGCGGCACTTGAGCTGGCTAAGTTCACGGGCGGGGCGGTCGCGGTCTCTGGCGCGGAAGATCTAGTCACCGATGGCAAGGAGGAAATCCTCTGCGCGGGCGGCTCGGAACTCTTCACTAAGATAACGGGTAGCGGTTGCGCCCTCGGCGGAGTCATGGCGATTTATCTGACGGTCGCCACTCCGTTTATCGCGGCACTGACTGCAACGACTATGTTTAACTTGGCTGGCTCTAAGGCGGCGGCTCTAGCTTCAACGCCCGCAAGCTTTAAAGTCAATTTCCTCGACAGCTTATACGAATTGACAGCCGAAGAGGTCGCTGGCAAGTTTCGTGCGGTCGGCTCGTTCGAGAAAATGTTTGACGGAATGTTTAAGGAGGGTTTGAATTGAACACGTTGATTGCTGTAGCGATTGCGCCCGTGGGCGTCGGCGATGAACTTAGCAAACACGTCGCCGAGGTCGTCAAAGTTATCCGCGAATCGGGCTTGCCCAATAAGACAACTTCGATGTTCACGGAGATTGAAGGCGACTGGGATGCAGTCATGGACGTTGTTAAGCGTGCGACTTTCGTTTTGGCGGAAAAGGGAATTCGTACCGAAGTCGTCTTGAAGGCTGATATTCGCCCCGGCGTCGAAGGCATGATGGAAGGCAAGCTAGACCGTCTTAACGAGGCATTGAACGAGAGACCTCAACCCGTCGCCGCTAAGCCCGAATCAGTCGAGGACAGGATACGGCAGACGCTAGGACGTTTTGGGGGCAAAAGATGAGCATACGTGAGAGGCTAGACATTTCAGCTTATCTGGTTATCGGTCAAGAAAATACGACGCGCTCTGTTGAAGAGGTCGTGGCGGCGGCTGTCAACGAAGGCTTTACTTGTGTGCAGATAAGGTCGAAGGTAGCCACTGCCCGCGAGATGATTACGACGTTAGATAAATCTGCGTCGGCAATTCGTCAGCTCGGCAAAAGTGATTCGGTTGCTCTGCTCGTCGATGACAGGCTTGACGTTGTGTTAGCGGCTAGGGACGCGGGCATTAAAGTTGACGGCGTACACGTTGGGCAAAGCGATATTCCCGTTGACGTGTGCAGGAAATATCTGGGCGCGGATTCGATTGTTGGCTTGAGCGCACGGACGGAAGAGCTTATTGACTATGTTAAGGCGGCGGACGTGTCGCAGATAGATTATTTCGGCGCGGGACCTCTGCACGCTACGGAGACGAAACTAGACGCGGGCAAGACTTCGGACGGACGATTCATCACGCACGGCTTTAAAGAGATTGCCGAACTCGTCAAGGTCAGTCCACGTCCAGTTGTGGTCGGCGGCGGCGTCAAGCTAAAGGATATTCCCGCCCTTGCCAATACGAACGTCGCTGGTTTCTTCGTAGTGTCAGCGGTCGCGGGCGCAGATAATCCTAGGCTTGCGGCACGTGAACTCGTCGAAGCTTGGAGACAATATCATTAACGCTTTTATGTCCACTTCAACGCTAAAAATGACTACGCACAAATACAATCGAAATGGAGAACGGCTAGAATGTTTTTAGAAGAACGGCAAGCAAAGATATTGGAAATGCTAGAACGCAACGGAAAAGTCTTAGTAAAGGAACTGGCAGAGATTTTCTCCGTGACGGAAGACTCAATCCGCAAAGACCTAAGCACGCTGGAGCTTGACGGGAAATTAAAACGCACCTACGGTGGAGCAGTCTCGATAAAAGAAAAACTCCAGATGACTGAGGCGAACAGGCGACGAATCTCTGACGTGGAGGCAAAACGCAAAATCGCCGCCGCCGCCGTCAAGCTCATGCAACCGCAAGATTTAATCTTCCTAGACATATCCACAATAAGCATCGCCATTGCACAGATATTGGAGAAGACTGAGACGCCTTACAAAATCCTAACGAATATGGTTGATGTCCTCGTCATGCTGGCACGCAACCCGAAGATAAATTTGTTCTTCGCGGGCGGGCAGATTAATCAGAGCCGCGACGGGTTCTCTGACGTGCTCAATATGAAATTCCTATCAAGCTTCCGCCCGGACATTTCGTTTATCGGTTCGTTCGGCGTAGACATCAAAAAAAATTCGCTGACCTCGCGGGACACCGCTGCTGGCGTCCACAAGGCGCGAATGATTGACCTTAGCAAGTCTTCCTATGTAATCGCCGAGTCGCGCAAGATTGGAGTCGAAAGTACCTACAGCTTTGCAACGCTCGATAAAGTCGACGGAATTATCACCGAGGCAAAACTTTCCGACGAACTCACGACGGCGGCTGATAAGTTGGGCGTGCAGATTATCACGGCTGATTAAGTGGCGGCGTCTAACATGCTAAGCAAATAACGCGCTGGGATTCCGATAAGCGGCTTTTGCGGCTCGAACGGGTCTATCAAACCTTCCTTTGCCCGCCGAAGTGCTTCGACTTGCGCGGACTCGTCGCTGACCTTCTGCAAAAGCTGTTCATGCTCGAAGAGTTCTTGCTCAGCCTTGAGTCGTGCCTTTAACCGTTTGAGCCGCCGCTCCCAATAAGTTTCCTCCTCGACGTGCGGCGAATCGTTCTTGTGAATCGCTGACGATTGCCCGCGATAATCTTCCTTAGTCGCGCCGAATTGAATCACTTCATGGCGACCATAGGTGCCGGGATAACAGCATAAGTAGTCGGGGAAGGCAAGCTCCTCGCGCACACGGTCGAGAACCCACGTTTCGTAAGCCGAATCACTTTGCATAGCCTGATAGCCCGCGTCGCTGATAACAATCGTCACGTCGTCGCGGTAGCGGGTGAGGTTGCGCGGAATGTTCTGCAACTGACCTTCGATATAAACCTTGTACTCGTCAAGCGTCATATCCTGCGGCGAAGTCTTCTTGAGACCGTCGCGAGCCTCCGATAAAATTTCGTTGTAAGTCTTCGGCTTGTGGAAGTTCTCAACGCGCCGCTCCAAATCTTCCATAAGCGACAAGGCACCGCCGATATAAATATTGTCCAAGTGAATCGCATTGCTAGCCATAAAAAATCGCCCTCCTTTAGAACTCTATCGGAGGGCAAGTTTTTTTCTTAAGCCGTCGAAGATGGGCAGACCTTTGACAGCGGGCAAGCCGAGCATTTCGGATTGCGAGCCTTACAAATTTCCCGCCCGTGCCAAATCAACCAGTGATGAGCCGCCGACCATTTATCACGCGGAATAATCTTCTGCAAGCCGAGTTCGACCTCAAGCGGCGTCTTACCTTCGGCGAGCTTCAATCGGTTAGCCAAGCGGAAGACGTGAGTATCAACGGCAATCGCGGGAGTTTTAAAGGCGACACTCGTCACAACGTTAGCAGTCTTGCGCCCGACGCCCGGCAACTTTATCAGCTCGTCGAACTCGGAAGGAACGGAGCCGCCGTAATCGTCAAGCAAAGCTTGCGCCGTCCCGATGATGTGTTTTGACTTTGAACGAGACAGCCCGCACGGTCGGATAATCTCCTCTAGCCGCGACTGTCCGAGTTGCAAAATCTTTTCGGGCGTGTTGGCAATCGGGAATAAAACCTGCGAGACTTGATTAACGCGCTTATCGGTGCACTGTGCGGAGAGAATCACCGCCACTAACAATTCAAACGCCGAATCGAACTTCAGCTGAGGCACTGCGCCGCGATAAGTCTCCTCCAATATTCTAAGTCGTTCGTCCATGTCAATCACCTGTGCAAACCATTTCCAGATAAGGCAACCTCTTAAAGCCGAGCCGCTCATAAAGATTTACCGCCGCCGAGTTGTCAGCCTCAGTCTCAAGCCGCAGAGTTTTATCGGGGTAAAGCTCCTTGACGTGACGAACGAACTTTGAGCCGACGCCACGCCCGCGATATTCCGCCTCAACGTAAATATCCTCAATCCAAATGCATTCGCCGCCAAACTCCGTCGCGTAACCTTGCGCCGTGATTCCGTAGCCGATAACCTGCCCGCCCTCGACGAAAACAAAGCCTTCAACCAAAGACGAGCCGCCTAGACAATTAGCCACGTTCGCCGCGAAGATTTCTTCCGAACCATTAGTAGCGACTGCGGGCGAGGTGTAGAACTTGCGCATCATGCCCCGGACAACTTCAACGTCGCCGCGTTCCATTTTCCTAATCGTAATCATTTTAATTGGTCAGGCTCCTAACTGGTGCGGGAATGCGTCCGCCGCGGGCAATGAACGCCTCCGAGCTGAATTGATTCTTCACGGGCACGATAGGACAATAGCCCAGCAAGCCGCCGTACTCGACGACATCACCGACTTTGGCACCAGGCACGGGGATAAGCCTAACAGCAGTAGTCTTGTTGTTGACGACGCCAATCGCCACCTCGTCCGCGATAATCCCGCTAAGGGTCGCCGCGCTCACGTCGCCAGCAACCGCAATCATATCCAAGCCGACACTGCAAACGCAAGTCATCGCTTCCAACTTCTCAATCGACAGGCTACCCGACTTCACAGCCGCAATCATTCCTTCATCTTCGCTGACTGGGATAAATGCGCCGCTCAAGCCTCCGACGTGCGAACTAGCCATAAGTCCGCCTTTCTTAACAGCGTCATTGAGTAAAGCTAAAGCCGCCGTCGTGCCTGGTGCGCCGCAAGCCTCAAGTCCCATTTCCTCAAGGATACGCGCGACCGAATCACCAACTGCGGGCGTGGGTGCTAATGACAGGTCGATTATCCCGAACGGCACGCCCAATCGCCGCGACGCCTCCTGCGCCACGAGTTGTCCAACGCGAGTTATCTTAAACGCCGTCCGCTTAATCGTCTCGGCTATCTCGGTGAAGTTCGCGCCTTTTAAATCCTCTAACGCGTGCTTGACGACGCCGGGTCCGCTAACACCGACGTTAATGACTTTATCGGGTTCGCTGACGCCGTGGAAGGCTCCCGCCATAAACGGATTATCTTCGGGCGCATTGGCGAAGATTACGAGCTTAGCACAGCCAATCGCTTGCCGGTCTCGTGTAAGCTCCGCCGTCCGTTTGATGACCTCGCCCATTTCGCGGACGCAATCCATATTAATGCCCGCCTTCGTCGACGCCAGATTAACGGAGCTACAAACCAAATCCGTTGCGGCAAGGGCTTGCGGTATCGACTCAATCAGAATCCTATCGCCGGGCGTGTAGCCTTTTTGAACCAACGCGCTGAACCCGCCAATAAAATTAACGCCAACTTCCTTAGCGGCACGGTCGAGCGTCTCAGCTATTGGCACGTAGCTTTCAGCCTTGCAACTCTCTGCGGCAATGGCAATCGGCGTAACGGATATTCGCTTGTTGATAATCGGCACGCCGTATTCAGCTTCAATCTCCTCTCCCGTCTTAACAAGGAACTCTGCCGAGCGCGTTATCTTGTCGTAGACGTTGCGGCAGAAATCGCGCAGGTTCGGATGGGCGCAGTCCCTTAGCGAAATGCCAAGCGTTATCGTCCGAACGTCCAACTTGTTTTCGGTTATCATTCGGTTTGTTTCGAGTATGTCTTCAATCGTTATCAATGCCGCGCCTCCTCAAATCTTGTGCATTACGTCGAAGATGTCTTGATGCTGAGTTTTTATCTCCACGCCGATAGCCTCGCCCTGTTCGCGGAGCTTTGCTTGCAGGTCGACCAGACGCAGTTTGTTATCCGCCGCCTCAGCAAACAGAATCATATTGAAGAAGCCATTCAAGATGTTTTGATTAATGCTCAAGATGTTTACGTTGTTATCGGCAAGAATTTTCGTCACGCTGGCGATTATCCCTATGCGGTCTCTGCCGACGACTGTTACGATTAATTTCATGTTTATCACTCCTCGCGCTGAATATAGCACAGATTATTTTTTCTTTGCAAGCTCATGACTTCTATCCAAGCGTGCGAAGAGTTCATCATCAGTCAAGCAGTCGTCAAGGCGCACCGTCAGCCACGAGCGTTTATTCATATGCCACCCGCGGAAATATTTTTCATCGTCAACCAGTCTATTAAGTTCCTCCGGCTCAATGCGCACGTTTAGTATCTCAAGCTCCTCGTCGCCGCCGAGCTTTAAATATTTCTTTGGGACGTTGGCAATCAGCGCGTACCATTTGCGATTGTCTTTGCGGCGGAAGATAGCGAAGTTCGGATATTTTTCCCAGAGGAACTCCGACTTATCGTCGAAGGTCTCGCGGATATGTTCAACCAGTCGCAACGTCTGCGGGGCTTTGAAGTTCTGCGCCTCGAAGCATTGCTCCCGAACGTCAGTTAAAACGCGTTCGCACTCCGCCTTGACGCTCCCGACAAAACTGCCGCTTGCCCCCTCGACAAGGTGCAACGTGTAAGGCTCGCCGTCCGCATCAAAAATTTTTGTAGTGATAAAGCCGCGCCCGTCGATTATAACTGTCAAGGTCAGCTCGTCTAAAATTTTTTGGCGGCGAATAAAATTCCCTCCGTCGACTTCAAAGCCGCAACTCAAAAGCTTTTCCCGATTAAACAAGGTTCTCCCTCCAAAATTAAAAATGGCATCCTCTGCGGACGCCTAGCTGGTCGGTTTCAATGTGGCAGGCGGTTTCATGTGCCGATCAAGCGTTGCCAACCCGCGATAGACAGTGCCGATGTCGATTGCCTCGCCGCGGCTGGCAACGTAACGTTCAAGCTTGCGTTTGACTCGTTGCAGGGCGTTGTCGATTGACTTAACGTGCCGGTCTAAGCTCGCGGCTATCTCCTGATAAGATTTGCCGTCTAGATAAGCCATGAGCACTTCCCATTCAAGCTGACTGAGAATCTCGGACATTTTCTTTTCGATAGCTAGGAACTCTTCGCGGCTGATGATAAGCTCTTCGGGGTCGGCGACCTTCACGCCGCTAATCACGTCCAGCAACGTGCGGTCGGAGTCTTCGTCGTAAATCGGCTTGTTCAACGATATGTAAGAGTTCAGCGGGATATGCTTTTGACGAGTGGCAGTCTTAATCGCCGTGATGATTTGCCGCGTAACACACAGCTCGGCGAAAGCATGAAAGCTCGACAGCTTATCGCTTTTGAAGTCGCGCACCGCCTTAAAGAAACCAATCATGCCTTCTTGAATGATGTCTTCCCTGTCCGCGCCGATTAGGAAATAGGAACGCGCCTTCGCCCGAACAAAACTTCTGTAACGGTGAATCAGGTAATCCATTGCGGAAGGATTATTCTTTTCCTTTATTTCAACGATAAGCTCTTCGTCGGTGAGCGATTCATACTTTTCATACTCGTTAGCAATCTCGCTCTCGAAAGAATTTTCAACGTTCGATTTCATTTCATTTCCTCCATTTTTTCGCGCTGATTATACTTCACGCCTTAACCTTAGTCAAATTTTTCCGGCGGCGCAGTAGGGATTAGCACGTCAAGGTAGAATAAAAAATTTTTTACAATCGGAAGGACGGTGAGACTTTGGGCAAGATAATTCTGGTGACGGGCGGGGCGCGCAGTGGCAAAAGTTCGTTTGCGGAGAGGCTCGCGCTTAAACTCGGCGACGGGCGGGCGGCTTACATTGCTACGGCTCAAATCTTCGATGACGAGATGGCTTATCGGATTAAACTTCATCAAAAGCGGCGCGGCACGAACTGGACGACTTACGAGGCACCGTTTGCGGCGGAAGAAATGATTTTCACGGCGGCGGAAGACTTCGGCGCGATTCTCTTCGACTGCGTGACGATTTATGTTAGCAACTTCCTTTGCTCAGCTGACCTGGACGACGAAGCCGAACTTTATAAAAATCTGCGCGAGCTGATTCAAAGACTAATCGACGCCGCGTTGAGTTCGGATGCCGTGATAATCTTTGTAACTAACGAGGTTGGCGGAGGAATTGTCCCCGAAAATAAATTGGCAAGGCGTTTCAGAGACTTAGCCGGGCTTGCCAATCAAATGCTCGCCGCAAAAGCCGATAAAGTCTTCTTGACGGTGGCGGGCGTGGCAGTCGACCTGAAGAAGTTGGAGGAGAAGTTTTGACTATTGAGCTTGCCCCGACGACTGACAGAGGACGCTTTATCGAAGACTTGCAAGCCGCCTTCCGCAGGGCTGACGGAACGAATAAATTCCGCGACGAGGATTTGCCCAGCCTCTTCGACAAGACACTCGCCACGCTCCTAGACATTATCGCGGATAAAAAAATCGTCGGCGGCGCAGTCCTTACGATAAACGCCGAGACTAAGCACAATAAGTTGTCGCTGTTCTTCGTGGAGGCGGGCAAGAGGAATTCGGGCATCGGCTTTGCAGCGTGGCAAGCAATTGAGAGGCTTTACCCCGATACAAAAGTTTGGTACGCGTCGACGCCGTGGCTTGATAAACGCAACGTCCACTTCTACCTGAACAAGTGCGGGTTCGTTGCATTCTCGATTTACGGCGAACAGGACGCTTATCTAGCAATGGAAAAGGTGATGAGATGACTAAATACTTAATGATTCAAGGGACAAGCTCGCACGTGGGCAAAAGCATATTGACTGCCGCGCTATGTAGAATCTTCTTTAGGGAAGGGCGGCGCGTGGCACCCTTCAAGGCGCAGAACATGGCTTTAAACTCGTTCGTGACGGCGGACGGTCTGGAAATGGGACGCGCACAAGTCGCACAGGCAGAGGCGGCTAACCTTTTGCCGCGTGTCGAAATGAATCCCGTATTGCTAAAGCCCACTGGCAACCAAACTTCCCAAGTCATAATCAACGGGCGGGCGGTCGGCGTCATGAGTGCGGCGGCTTATCATCAAGGCTACTCGCTAAAAGCTTTCGAGGCAGTCAAGGCGGCTCTTCAAAAACTCTCCGCCGAATTCGACACGATTATTATTGAGGGAGCCGGCTCGCCTGCTGAAGTCAATCTTAAGGCTAACGATATAGTCAATATGCGCGTTGCTAAGTATCTCAATGCGCCCGTGTTACTCGTCGCTGACATTGACCGCGGCGGGGCTTTGGCGTCTCTGGTCGGCACGCTTGAACTCCTAGACGACGACGAACGCGAACTAGTCAAAGGTCTGGTGATTAACAAGTTCCGTGGTGATGTCAATCTCCTGTTGCCCGCCGTTGACTTCCTAGAGAAGAAAACTTCTAAGCCCGTGCTCGGTATCGTTCCGTTTATCGACAGGCTCGGCATTGATGACGAAGACTCCGTGTCACTCGACGATAAGACTTCTTCGGCAGGCGACGTGACGATTGCTGTTGTGCGGCTCGGCAAGCTATCGAATTTCACGGACTTTGACAGCTTGGCGGGCGAGGCTGATGTCAATCTCTTCTACGCTACGAACCCCGACGAACTCGACGCGGCGGACGTTATCATTTTGCCCGGCAGTAAGAACACGTCCGAAGATTTGCTTGCCTTGCGTGCCAATCACTTTGCCGATAAGATTTTGCGGCTTGCTAAGGGCGGCGCGGCTGTCGTTGGGATATGCGGCGGCTTCCAAATGCTCGGCGGTAAAATCTTTGACCTACTGTGCACCGAATCGAATCACACTGAACTTGACGGGCTGAACCTCCTGCCGATTGAAACGACCTTCACCGCCGATAAGTTTACGCGGCAAGTTAGGCTTGATGTCGATTTTGAATTCCTAGGCAGTCGAATCAGAAGCCGCGACCTTGACGGCTACGAAATTCACGCGGGCGATAGCAATTTGCACGGGCAGAAGATTATCGCGGCTGGCAATGTCTTCGGGACTTATGTCCACGGCATTTTTGACAACGACGACTTCCGCAGACAAATCCTAAACGCCGTCCGCCGCAAGAAAGGTTTGGAGCCGCTCACCTCTACACGAAACGTCCGCGCCGAAAAGCAAAAGAGTTTCGACCGCCTAGCCCAAATCGTCCGCGATAATCTGAACATGAAGTTATTGGGGGAAATTTTATGGGCAACAAAAATCTAAACGCGGCGGCTAAGGCTAAGAAAGATAAATTCTACACGCAACTTGAGGACATAGAGAACGAGCTAAGGCATTATCGGGACTTCTTCGCGGGCAAGGTCGTCTTCTGCAACTGCGATGACCCCTTTGAAAGCAACTTCTTTAAATATTTCGCCGCGAAGTTCAATGACCTCGAATTAAAGAAGCTAATCTGTACGAGCTACGCCGATTCGCCTATCGTGGGCGGGGAAATTAGCCTTTTCGACAGCAACAAGACCGCCTATATGGTTGAAGTCACCGAACTCAAGGATTGGAACGGCGACGGAGGCGAAGACCTCGACGACGTGAAATTTGCGATTGAGCACGGGATTTACAACGTCACGACCCTAAAAGGCGATTTGAATTATTGCGCGGGAGATTTCCGCTCGGCTGAACTCGTTATCCTCCTGCGGCAAGTTGATGTAGTCGTGACTAATCCGCCCTTTAGTGTCTTCCGTGAGTTCGTAGCTCAGCTCATCGACTACGATAAAAAATTCCTAATTCTGGGCAACAAGAACGCTCTGACTTACAAGGAGATTTTCCCGCTGATTAAAGAGAACAAGCTATGGGTCGGCTTCACGCCAATGAGCCGCGAGATTTATTTCGACGTGCCGCAAGATTACATTGATGAAGGTTTGGACGCGGGCAAAGACCGTTCGATTGTGATTCACGACGGACGGCACATGGCGCGAAGTCAGTCGATTTGGTATACGAACATCGAGACGCCGAAACGTTATTGGGAGCTGGACTTGTGGAAGGAGTATTCGCCAGAAGATTATCCCCGCTACGATAACTACGACGCAATAGAGGTATCGAAGACCGCTGAAATCCCCGTTGATTATTTTGGCGTCATGGGCGTGCCGATTACTTTCCTCGATAAATATTGCCCGAATCAATTTGAAATCGTCGGTTGCACTTACAGCTATGGCGACTTCGGCGGGCACAAGGACGGCACGTCATGGGGCGCGAAGATTGACGGCAAGGACATTTATAAGCGGCTGTTCATTAGGAGGCGGCAATAAAAAAATCCTCCACTCAATCGGGCGGAGGATTTTCATTAGACTTCAACGATAATGGGCAAAATCATAGGGCGGCGTCGTGTCCTCTCGAAAAGGAACTGGGCTAGGGCGTCGCGGATAGCAAGCTTAATGGTCATCCAGTCAAGGATTTGGTCTTCCTTACAGCGGCGCAAGACGTGAAACACGCGGCTACGAGCGTCGTCCATGAGATGTTCGGATTCGCGGACGTAGACGAAGCCACGCGACACAATATCTGGGCCAGAAATGATTTTGCCAGCGGCGCGGTTCATAGTCACGACGACGATTAAAATTCCGTCTTGGGAAAGTTGGCGGCGGTCGCGCAGGACGATATTGCCCACGTCGCCGACGCCCAGCCCGTCGACCATAATCACGCCCGCATTTACATGACCGGCAATCTTTCCACTGTCGCGGGTAATTTCAATGACAGCTCCGTTTTCGCCGACTAGAATATTTTCGCGGTTCATGCCCATTTCCTCAGCAAGTTTGGCGTGCGCGAACAGGTGATGAAGTTCGCCGTGCACAGGCATAAAAAATTTCGGCTTAACCAAGTTATGAATCAATCGGAGTTCGTCGCGGGAGGCGTGCCCTGAAACGTGAATTCCTTCTTCGCGGCGGTGAACGACATTTGCTCCGAGCCGCAGAAGGTTATCGACAGTCTTAGCCACGAGCTTTTCATTGCCTGGAATCGGCGTGGCGGAGATAATCACGGTGTCGCCGGGGATAACGTCAACTTGCCTATGGTCGCTCATTGCCATGCGAGTAAGTGCGCTCATCGGTTCGCCTTGGCTGCCCGTGGTTATGATTACAATTTTATTCGCGGGATAATTTCTGATGTCTTCAATGTCGATGATAGTTCCTTCGGGGGCGTGAAGGTAGCCAAGCTCGATGGACGTTTGAACGACGTTTACCATACTGCGACCGAGGATTGCCACGCGGCGACGATAGCGGATTGCCATATCGATTGCCTGCTGAATCCTATGGACGTTAGAAGAAAATGTCGCAACGATGATTCTGCCTGGCGCGTTCATGAACTCGCGATTAAATGCCGCGCCAACTGTCCGTTCGCTGGGCGTGTGACCTTCCTTTTCCGCGTTCGTCGAGTCAGCCATTAAGAGAAGCACGCCGCGTTGACCCAAATCAGCGAAGCGGCGGAAGTCAGTCATCTTGCCATCAATCGGCGTGTAGTCAAGCTTGAAGTCTCCGGTATGGACAATCATGCCGACGGGCGTTTTAATCGACAGGGCAACCGAGTCGGGGATTGAGTGATTGACGCGGATAAAGCCGATGCTAAAGCAGCCAATCATGACGATTTCGCCGCTGGAGACCGCCCGCATATTTTTGCAATCAACGCCGTCTTCTTTAAGCCGACCAGATAAGATTCCTAGTGTAAGCTTTGTGCCGTAGACGGGAACTGTTAGCTTCTTTAAGATGTAAGGCAACGCGCCGATATGGTCTTCGTGTCCGTGAGTCAGGATTATCGCCTTGAGGCAATTTTTATTTTCGATGACGTAAGAAATATCCGGGATAACTAAGTCAATGCCAAGCATATCATTTTCGGGGAACATGAGCCCCGCATCAATCATAATCATTTCGTCGCCGTAGCGGATTATCGTCATGTTCTTTCCAATTTCGCCAAGACCGCCCAGCGGAATTATTTTTAGTTTGTTGTCGCCTCGTTGGTCACTTCTCAAATAGAATCTCCTCCTTGTTTTAAAAATATTTCCGAACTCTCAACGCTTGCCGGCATTGTATCAAATCGGCAAGGGCAATGCAATTTTAATTTTGTTTATGATATAATAGCCAGCGAAATATATAATCGGCTCGCTAGAAGGAGAGGTTATGAGCAACTTCATTGAACTTGGAAAAAAAATTTACGACCTGAACAATCCGCGGGAGGCTCATCGGTTCGCGGTGTTCGTGGCAAGATGTCTACTGCACCCCAAGCGCATGAGCCGCCTTGAAAAGTTCTTCGGGCAATCGGAGCTGATGACTAAGGTCGCGGACGGCTATCCGTTCGTCTATGAGCAAGCGACGCGGGCATTTTTTTATTATCGGTCGACTTTCGAGGAGCGGACGCGGCTTATCGAAGAGAACATGCAATTTTTATCGGCGCGAATGAATGATGACTTCATGCTAAAGCTTTACGGCGATAAAAAAATTGAACTTTGGAGGATGCCGCTTGATGAGACGCTCGGCGATATGAATCTTGTCTTGTGCGCGGAGTCGGGGCAACGTAAAGAGGGGCTCGCGGCTGTGCTGTTCAATCTGCCCGGTGAAGTGCCCGTTTATCAAATCCTGTTTTGGATAGCCCGCAAAGACGACGCTTGGGCAATGTGGATTGGAGCCATGCAAGGACCCAACGTCGACGACGCTAAAGAACTCGTCAAGCGCATAACTAAGAAATGCCACGCCTACCGCACGAAGAACTTAATCCTTTACGCCGCGCAAAGTGTCGCAAGGTCGCTGGGCGTGGAAAAAATCTTCGCCGTCACGAACGAGGGCTACTACGCTAACAATCACGTTCGTAGCGATAGGAAGCTCAAGACTTCGTTTAGCGACTTTTGGGCGGAGGCGGGCGGCGTCCCGACTGACGACGCGAGATTTTACGAATTGCCGTTGACTGAGACGCGCAAGACCGTCGAGGAGATTCCGTCCCATAAGCGGGCGCAGTATCGGCGGCGGTTTGCTCTGCTTGACGAGTTGGACGCGGCGATTGACAATGTATTGCGGAGGTTTAGACGTGAGACTTGCGATATTTGAAAACATAATGACGCCTGGCGGTCACGAGGTCGAGTTCGATAGGATTTTAGTTGAGGAGTTCAAAGCTCTGGGGCATGAGGTTGAATTTTACGTCCCACAGAACTTCCGATTCCAATTCGATTATCAAACACCGGTCAACAGGCTCCGAGGCGACGCCGTGACTTATAAGAACTCACGCGGGCTGAAGAAACTTTTGGCGACGCTTCGGCGTGAATTCAATCGGCAGCGTTGGTACAGTCAGTTGCTACTTTCGCAGAAGAAATTCGACGCGCTGATTGTCCCCACGTCGACTTATCGTTATCTGCGATCGTTGAATTACAGCGACTTAAAGAAAATCTCTGTGCCGCTGATATTCATCTTGCACGGCATCAATCCGACTGAGGCTCCGAGGTTTTTGGCGGAGGCGGAAAAGCTTTCGACGAACAAGAACATTAAGCTGGTTGTGCTGACGTTCGGGGATTCAATCTTCGGCGAGCGGCGCGAAAATATCTTTACAATCTATCCGCCGACATACATCGCACGCGACTTGAAGACGGCTCCGAAGATTTCTGCGGCGGGCGAGGTTCTCAAGGTTGGTTTCTTTGGACAGTATAGGCGGGAAAAGAATTTGCGCGGGCTGTTAGAAGTCTACCTTAAAGGCAAGTACACGCGGCGAGTTGAACTCATGGTGCAAGGCTCGACAATGCACGCGGAGGACGCGGACGACTTCGAGGAGATTATCAAGCAGTATGGCGGCATTGAGGGGCTAAGCTTCTTGCACAAGGGCTTAATCGGGGCTGAGTGGCAAAAGGCTATCCTGAACGTGGACGCGCTGTTGATGCCGTATTCCGCGCCGCGCTATCGTTATCATTGGGGCGGAATGCTTTTCACGGCGATTGGCTTTGGCAAACCCGTCGTGGCAAGTGATGACATGAATCCAGAAGTATTCGACCTCTACCACGTCGGCGAAACTTTTAAAAGCGGCAACCTTGACGACTTAGCCCGCGTGCTTGAGGATTTTATAAACGGCTTCGACGAAAACTTCCCGACGTATGAAAGGGCTTTGCGGGCGGCTGGCGAAGACTTTTCCCCCGTGAACTTTGCTCGGCGGCTCGAAAGGATTATGGAGGGTTCTTATGGCTAAGGTATCAGTGCTGATTCTTGCGAAGAACGAAGAACGATTTATCGGCGCGTGTATTAAGAGCGTTAAAGGATTCGCGGACGAGATTATCGTTATCGACGACCTAAGCACAGACGCCACCGCGCAAATTTCTGCCGAACTGGGCGCAAGAGTGATTCAACACGCTTTGAACGGCGACTGGGGCGGGCAACAGACTTTTGCGATTCAGCAGGCGTCATGCGATTGGATCTTCTTCATCGACGCCGACGAGAGAGCCACGCCCGCTTTGACTGCCGAGATAAAAAAAGTCCTAGCCGCTGACGATAAGGGCATTGCGTGGCGGACGGCTCGGCTTAGTTATTTTTGGGGGCAACCGCTCAGGCACGGCGGCTGGTTCCCTGATTACGTCACGCGACTTTTCCCGACGCAGGGAAGTTACGTAACTGGCTTTGTCCATCCGCAAATTCACCACACTTGCCAGGAAAAGGACTTCGCCGAGTCCGCGTATATTGTGCACTATCCCTATCGCGATTGGAACCACTACTTCAACAAGCTGAACTTTTACACGACACTTGCCGCTAAGAAGGCTCACGAGCAAGGCAAGTCGGCGAGGCTACTCGATATGATTGCGCACCCGCTGTGGGCTAGCTTCCGCATGTACGTATTGCGCGGCGGCTTCCTAGACGGCATGATTGGCTTTGTGCTTGCCGGCTTTCATTACTTCTACACGATGGCTAAGTACGTCAAGCTTTACTACTACGGCAAGGAGAATGTTCACGTAACGGAGGAGGCGGACGATGTTTAGAAATATTTTAGTCAATGCGCTGGTCAATCTCGGCGACGTGGTGCTCACGACTTCCGCGCTTGCACTCATCAAGAAGAACTTCCCGCAAACGCGAATCACTATGCTAGTTAAGCCCGTAGTCAAGGACGCTGTGATTGATAATCCGGTCGTCGACGATGTGATTGTCCTAGATTACAAAGCCAAAGAGAATTCTATTGCTAAGATGCGCGAGCTTATCAAAGAGATTCGCCGCCGCCGCTTTGATTTGGCAATCTCCTTCGACCGCAAGCTTAGACCTGCGCTGATAACTTTCTTTGCGAGAATTCCACGACGCGTAGTCCCGTCCAAAGTCTTCGACGACAACAAAAGTAGCGTGACGATGTTTTATACTGACGTTGTGGAGATTACGCACGACCTGAACCAGACGTTGCAAGCCGAGACCTATCAAGAGATTGTCCGCAAGTTCTTTAAGCTTGAAGGGCACACCGAGCCAGTCTTCCCGAAAAAAATTTCTCCCGTCGCCGATGAATTGCTTAGCCGCCTGCCGCCCGCCAGATTTAAAATCGCGCTGTGCGTCAAGGGGACGTTCCCGCTAAAGACGTGGAGCAAGGAGTATTTCGCCGAAGTCGTCCGCGAGCTGAGGAAAGACTATGACGCGGCATTTTTTATCGTCGGCGCACCCAACGACAGAGACTACGCCGAAGAAGTCATCAAGGAGATTGGCGGCGGCGTAGAAAACTTTTGCGGCGAGACTTCCTTAACCGACCTTGCCGAACTTTTTAGACGTGCAGACTTGTTTATCACGGTGGACACGGGAGCCACGCATATTGCCGCGACGACTGGAATTAAGATGGTCACGATGTACGGTTGCACAAGCCCCGACCGTTGGCACCCGATTAATCAAAATGCCGTCGTGTTCACGAGCCGCGAGCCTTGTTGCCCGTGCACTTGCAAAGCCGAGGAGTGTCCAACTTATCCTAAGCCCGCTTGCCTTGCCAACGTCACGCCCGCCCAAGTCTTAGACGCCGCGAGAAAATTTTTATCGGACACGTAATGGAATCTTTCAAGTAACGTATAAAGCAGAAAAGGAGACTGATAACAATGACTGACGAAAAGAAAATTGCTGAAGAAAAACTTTCTGAAGACGAACTCGACAATATAACGGGCGGAACGATTGCTGAGACGGCGGCGGACGGCTTTGACTTGTACAGGCGCGGCATTGTCGAGGATGTTTACGTTGGTAGCGAGCGCACGCGCCGTGCGATAAACGTCATGGGCTACAGGTACGAGGACAAAGGCGGACTTTTCAAGCCAAATAAGTATTACGACCACAAGGGCAATCCCGTAGACCGTGGGCAGTTTTGGGAGGACTTCGACAATCAATATCAGCGTGAAGTCGTGCCCGTGACGGATGTCATTCGCGAGAAGATAGCTCCCCTCGTGGAACAACCCCTTACGCAGAAAAAATTATGCCCGGTCTAAGCTTCACTGCCTCGACAGTGCGTCGGGGCTTTTTTATTTGACGGCGTGAAAATTTTTGCTAGAATTGCGCTGAAAGGAGTAGACATGAACATTTGCTTGCTGATAAAAGATTTTGCGGTCGGGAAGAAATTTCTGCCAGACGGACGCCCGACGAAGAGCGGCGCAGAGATTCACGGCGAAAATCACGCCCTGCAACTCATCAGGCTCGGACACCGCGTCACGCTCATGACGAAGAAAAGATTCTTCTTCACGGCGGCAAGGGAAGATTTAAACGGTATTGACCTTGTGAGACTGCACCCGCCGCTACGTTGGCTGGAAATTTTTTTGCGGCTCATGACGACGCACAGAGACATTGACGCCTTTTACATAATCGGTACGCCAAAATTTTCCGTGTGGGCGATTCTATTCGCGAGGCTCTTCAACAAGCCGGTGACGTTGGCTTTGACGGGCAAGGCGGAGATTTTCTCGGCGGACGGGTGGCGCAATAAAATCTTGGCGACGTGCACGCATTACGTTGCGACGACTAAAGAGATTCGCGACGGCTTCATTGAACGAGGCGGCATTGCTCCAGAAAAAATTTCTATCCTGCCGCACGGCATTGACACGAACAAATATCCGCAATCGAATGAATCACGGCGGTGCGAGCTGAAAATTTCCCACGGCATCAATCCCGATTGCAAAGTTCTGCTGTTCTGTGCACGAGTCGTCAAGGATAAGGGCGTTGATACCTTGCAGGACGTGTGGCGGCTGTTGCATAAGAAATTTCCAAGCGCATTGCTTTACGTGGTGGGCGGCGGGCTGAATCATCTGCTTGACGAGCTAAGGACGCTATCTGCCGAGCTGGACGATTCAATTAAGGTTATCGGGGAAGTCGACGAGCCGCAGGAATTCTATCAAATGGCGGACGTTTATATTTTCCCTTCGCGACATGAGGGCTTGCCGACTTCCCTGCTTGAGGCGATGGCTAGCGGACTTCCAGCGGTCACGAGCGACATTGGCGGCTGCGAGGACGTGATTGCAAACGACGTGAACGGCTACAGGGTTTATTCGGAGGACGCGGCGGCTTTCGCGGATAAAGTCTCTGAACTGTTCGTTGACGACGAGCGCAGGAAAATTTTCGGCGAGCGGGCGGCTAAACTCATTCGGGAGACGTGCGACTTTTCGATTGTCATTCCAAAGCTTGCAGAGATTATCGCGGCGAGGTGACGTTATGGACGATAAAAAATTTTTTGAGGCGGAGGCTTGCGGGCTGTTTGAACTCGTCGGCGAGCAGGTGGACGCGGAGGAGATTCCCACGGCAGGCAATTCGTTCTTTGACAAAAGTTTTTTCGGGACACGGGTTTTGATTTTGGCTCCGCACCCCGACGACGAGATTAACATTGCCGGCAACATGATTTTGACTTTGGCGGCGGCTAAGGCTGAGGTGTTCGTGGCGTACTCGACTAACGGCGACTTTGAACAATCAGCGGAGGTTCGTGCTAAGGAGGCTGTCGACGCGTTGAAGATTTTGGGCGTGCCTCGCGAACGAATCATCTTCCTCGGCTACGGCGACGGGCATAAGCTTTCCGATAAGCCGACGCAATCGCCCGCCGGTCACGTCGAGACTTACGCGGCTCAAGACTTCGTCGACTACGCTAAGAAAACTTTCGGACGCCACAGCCCCTACACCCGACAAAACTTCAAACGCGACTTAAAAAGCCTTCTGCTTGAGCTTAGGGCGAACATAATCTTTTGCGTCGACTTCGACAGCCACCTCGACCATCGCACGCTATCGATTTTGTTTGAAGAGACCCTCGGCGAAATTTTATCCGAACGCACCGACTATCGCCCCGAAGTTTACAAGAAATTTGCTTACGCGACCGCCTTTACTGCCGCTGCCGACTTCTACGCGCCAAATCTCCTCTCGACACGCAAGCCTAAACTCGGCGAGACTGACACTTACGACTTTGACTTAATCGACCGCGCAAATTATGTTTGGGCTAATCGCGTTCGTTTTCCCGTCTTGCACAATCAGCCGCTTTTGAAAGGCAATCTAATCGCCGAGGCGGTCTTCGCGCACAAATCCCAGCGCAACGAGTGGAACGCCTTACGAATCATCAACAGCGATGAAATTTTCTTCGAGCGGCGCACGGACAGTCAAACGTTCTGCGCGCAGGTCACAGCGACTTCAGGCGACGCCGCTAAGGTTCGGGACTTCAAAATTTTTGCCGACGATAACCTTTGGCAACCCGTCGATAAGCAGCGGAAGATTTTCTTCACGTGGCAAGAACCGATTCAAGTTCAGCGGATTGTGATTTACGGCAACCCACTCGACGACACGCCCGCGAAAATTTCCCTGCACCTGGAATTAGCCGCCGCGCAAGTCGTCATTGATAAAGAACTTCCCAGCCGCGGACGACCTCTAGTCATTGATACGGAAAAATTTTTCGTGAGGCGGGCGGAAATTTCAATCATAGACGCGGGAAAGGATTTCGGGCTAGCGGAGGTGGAGTTCTTCGCCAATGCCGAGCCGCTTAGAAAGTTGCCGCCGTTCGTCAAGCTCACAGTCGATAACAACTTCTTTTATCAATATGCCGTGCCCTATGAAGTCGACAAGCTATCAATCGGGCTGTATCGTTTCCACATAGACGCGCCCGTTAAAGTCACGGCGACGGCGGGCGACGAAAATATTTTATCGGAAGTCATAACCGACGATGAATTGATTCTAAACCTAGGCGAGGTGACGGAAATTATCTTGACGGCTGAAGTTATCGGCTCGGACATCTACGACAGGGCAATAATTCGACGCGTTGGAGACTTCGCGCAGATTCAGCTTAAAGTTTGGCAGTGGCTCGACAAGCTAAGAGTTCATAAGATTAGGAAGGTCGACAGATGAACGACGTTTTGAAAATCAATGAGGAATTATTTATCGGCTCCGGCGGGCACCAAGCAACTTACATTCACCCGATTGACCCGACGAAGTGCATAAAGATTCCGCACACCAAAGACGACGGCGACGTTAAAAAGGAAATGCGTTATCGGAGAATGTGCGCGGCTAAGCTTAGTAGGTCGCGGCTCGTCACTGAGTTTTTCGGGACGGTCGAAACTAATTTGGGGCTGGGCTATGTCTTTGAACGCGTCCTCGATTACAACGGCAAGACAAGCCTCGACATGAAAAAGTTTCTGCCGACGACTAAACCCGACGCGCAGACGCTCCAGAGGATTTGGACTGTCCTGCTAAACTTTAAATCGGACTTCCTGCGCGAGAACATTGCAATCGTCGATACGGACATAGAAAATTTCATGGTGCAGGAACACGCGCCCGGAGCCTATCGCGTGCGAATCGTCGACAACATAGGCACGCCCGTCCTAATCCCGCTGGTTTATTGGTTCGACTTTGCGGCGGCGTGGAAGGCTAAGCGCTATTGGAATCGAATCGTTGAATGGCTAGCGGAAAATTATCCCGAAGTCATTCCGCCGGAGCTTGTCGCTCAACTCAAGGAGGGTTGAATCATGCTAAAGAAAATCTCACTCGGCTCGGCAATGTATTACGTCGTGTTGCTATTGGCGTTGGCGGTGCCGCTGTCGACTGCCGCCGCAAGTATCGCCGTAGGATTGGGCACGCTTTTTTTAATCGTCTGGTCTGTGCGCAATAGAGCCTTGCCGCCGTTCGATTCAAAGATTTTGGAAGTGCTAGCCGTCTACTTTGTCTTGCAAGCCTTTATCGCGGCAATGTCTTGGGAACCTATAACCAGCTTCCGTGAAGTCGTCGGCGAGCTTCATAGGTTTTTCCCGCTGATATTTGCGCTGACCTTCATAAAAAAACGCGAGCAACTTTGCGGAGTGCTTATCGCGTCAATGGTGTCATTCCTAATCAATGACGCCGTGGGAATTTATCAATACTTCGTTGCGGGCGAGCCGCGAGCTTACGGCTTGAATCACACGCCGACTTTCTTTGGCTCGTTCATGCTAATGCAAATCCCGCTGTTAATCTTCATTGCGCAACTTGAAATCCTATCGCCGCTATGGAGGAGGCTTGCAATCTTCGTAGCGGGCTTAAGCTTGATTTGTCTCGTGTTGTCAATGACGCGGGGTTCATGGCTTGCTTTCGTGCTCGTCGTGCTAATCTTCGTCGCGCTTGAAAAAAGATGGCGCGTCCTTACGGCAAAAATTTTCGCGGGGCTTGCGATAGTCTTCCTAATCGTGGCGTTGTTCTCTCCGAAGATTCAAGACCGGCTGACGACCTTAACCAACGTGAAGTTCCAAAGCAATACAGAACGCGTTTTGATGTGGCGGGCGGCGGGCGAAATCTTCTACGACTATCCGATTTACGGCGTGGGGCAAAAAATGTTCTTCAAGGCGTACAACGGCTACTACATTACGCACGAGTCGCGGGAACGTTCAGGCAGAGGCATGAGAGGTCATACGCATCCGCACAGCAACATTTTGCACAGGGCTAGCGAAGGCGGCTTAATCGGGCTTGCGGCGTTCGTCGGGCTGTATGTTTATTTCTTCTGGAAGTTCTTTACGCAGTTCCGGCGCGAGAGGCAATTTGCATTCGGGGCGGGCATTACGGCACTATTAATCTTGGCGGGGCTTCAACTGGAAGGCTTGACCGATACCAACATGAATCAGGTTCCGATTATGCGCGAGTTTTGGTTATTAGCAGGCACATTGATTGCCGCAGAAAATATTCTTAAGAGGTGAACGCTTTGACGATAGATGAAAAAATTTTTGAGGCTCCAGAAGGTGAAGACTGGGTAAACGACGTTATAACCAACAAGAGGCGGGCGGCGTTGGAAAGGTTCGCAAAAGTGCTCGGCGTGAAGTTCAACCATATCAATACACTCCACATCGCCTTAACGCATAAATCCTACGCGAACGAGTTCGAGCCGCGAATCAAATACAACGAGCGATTGGAATTTTTAGGCGATGCGGTCTTGGGTTTGGCGGCGGCAACTTATCTGTTTGAACACTTCACGCACCTGAAGGAAGGCGAGCTGAGCAAAACGCGTTCGGGAATCGTGCGGCAGTCGACGCTAACCCGCGTTGCCGAAGAACTTCATTTGGATTCGTTATTATTGCTAGGACCGACGGAAAATCCTTGGGGGCGCGGGCGTGATTCAAACCTTGAAGACGCAATGGAAGCTGTCATCGGAGCTATTTACCTTGATAGGGGCTGGGAGGTCGCCCGCGATTTTGTCTTCCGCCAATTTAAAGACGAATTCGAGCGCGTCAAGGTTACGGGCATTCCCAAAGATTATAAAAGCAAGTTGCAGGAAGTCATTCAGAAGAACCCGCCGCTGAAATTGACTTACGCCGACCTGAACTCAAGCGGACCCGACCACATGAAGTCTTTTGAGTCGGCGGCATTGATTGACGGCAAGATTTACGGGCGCGGCACCGGACGCAGTAAAAAAGCCGCCGAGCAAGAGGCGGCTAGGCGGGCTTTACAGAAACTCGGCGAGCTTGCTTGAGTCGATTAATAATCTTCAAAATCGGTAGCAATATGCTTGCCGATAATTTTTTTTATGCGGTCAATGGGGAACGGAGCCTCGTACTCGTCGAAGTAGCCGATTTCAACTATCCGAGCTTGATTAACGTCGTTGTTCTTGCCGACGGGAACATCAACCATATCGCCAACCGCCAAAGTCTCATCGTCTGTTTGATAGGTGTAGTGCTTGTAACTGCCTTGGAACTGAACTTTGCAGAAGATATATTTGCCTTGAGCGGGAACAGCCTCGGCGGGCGGCGGGGAAAAGATTTCCGCGGTTAAGTCGCTGGCAATGCCTTTAAGCTCCTCGGCAAGGCTGTTAAGTCCTAGCAAAAAGTTTTCGTTGTAAGGCGTCTCGAAAGTCTCAACGGATTTATCGTGGCGCACGAGTTCAAAGCTTGCCCGCGCAGGATAATCTATGTCCGCGTCTTCGATATTGAGTCCGTCGAAAAATTTTTGGCAGGCGTCGAAGACTTTTTCTTCATCAGCAAGGCGATAGGTGTGCTTGGCGAAGACGTAAGCATTTTTCTTATCTAGCGTCAAAAGTTTTTCGCGGCGGTCGAGCGTCAAGCATTCAGTGACGGTGTAGCCAATCGCCGACTTGCGGGAATAATTCATCGTGACCTTTTCGAGCCGACGACGATTGACGAACTCCATCTCTGGTATTAGAACGTCAATCCAATCCAAGAACCGCTCAAAGTTTTCCGGATACGCACTTGAGCCGCCGCCGTGATAAATCTTCTTGCTGTCCTTTATCGTCAGCTCCCACTGCGTACCGTCGAGAACGTCCGCCGAATAATTTTCCTGCCAATCAAAGATATTCAGCGAGTCAAACTCCTTAAGCCACGCCTCGTCGACTTCAATGGCGGGAGATTTCTTTTTGTCCACGTCAAGCAGACCATTGCGCAGAATTTCGTAGGAGACCTTGCCGCCGCGAACAGTAATTTCAACTGTCTTGTAGCCGCTGAAGTAGCCGCCGATTGTGAATTTGATTTGCTTAGCCATCACTCAATCTCCCACAAGAAATCAACAGTGTCGCTCGCTTGGATGTCGTCGGGTTGGAAGGCAAACGAGCTGTCCGAGGTCGCGTCGTATTTTTGGCAAACAGTAACCTCTTCGCGAATGTCCAGCTCGTCCCAAGAATAATCTATGCGGAGGAGCTTGCCGAGTTTGACGCCCATTGCCGCGCAGAGGATTTTGGCTTTGCGTTTAGCGTCTTTGGCGGCGGCTTTCAAAATCTTATCGCTGAAGGCGTCCGCGTCCTTTATCGTGAAGGCAATAGAAATTTTCGGCTGAGACAAGCTGGCGGCAATGGTATCGACGGCGGCGTTGAGTTTGTCGCTTCTGAGGTCGAAGGTCAGCTTTAAATCGTGGCGGCACTCGAAACCGACGAACGTTTTTTGATAACGAGTCGACTTGCCTTCTTTAAGCTCCTCATTCTCGTAAACGGCACGCACATCGAAGTTAATCGTTTTAAGGTCGTTAGCTTTGAAGCCCGCCTCGACGATTGCCTCGCGGAGCATTTCCACTTGCTGAGAACCAATCCTAAGCGCGGCGGAATATTCTTTGTTCTGCGCCGTCAACGTCAGCGATAAAACGATTTGGTCGGGAGCTTGTGTAGCGTGTCCCGTGCCCTTGATGTGAATCGTGCGTTTCTCTTCCATAAAAATTACCTCCTTTGAGTTCTGGCTTTACTCTCTGGATTTTTCATAGCCAGTCTTTGCGTTATTATATCATTACTTCTTGAACTGGTAAAAGTCTTTGCAGTCTGATATAATGCGGAAAATTTTTTTCGGAGGCAAATTAATGGGAAAGAGTATCACGCCGACAATCGAAGGTGGCTTGCTGGTCGCGATAACGGTAATCCTTGGGCTTGTCACGGTATACGTTCCGATTCTCGGCATGTTTGTAGAATTCTTCTGCGCGGTGCCGCTTGCAGTCTTAACGGCGCGTCAAGGGGCTGGCAAGGGATTAACGGCTTTGGTCGTCGCGTTTATCTTGCTGTCGATGTTAATCAGTCCGCTCCTTGCTACGAGGATTGCGCTAAGCTTCGGAGTGTGCGGCGTGGCTTTGGGCTGGTGCGTGAATAAAGGTTTCGGCGCAGTAAGAATCTTCGTGACGACATTAATCGTCGCGTCAGCCGCTCAGATTGTCTCACTTGCCCTGCTACTAATCATCATGGACGTAAACTTTATCGAAACGCAAATTGAACTGGTGCGCGAGTCCTTCAACGAGTCCTTTGCAATGTATGAATCAATGGGCGTGGACAAAGCGCAAATCAACGACGCTAAGGGACAAGTCGAACCCGCCCTGCAGACGCTAGCCTTGCTCATGCCAACGCTAATCATGTTGACGGCGATAATAAATTCTGTGGCGGTGTGGTTTACGTCGAAATGGATTTTCCCCAAGTTGCAAATGTCAATTCCGTCGTTGCCGCCGTTCGCCGAATGGAAATTCCCCGCGCCCTTCTTCTATACGGCGATAATCGGCGGGCTTGGCATGTATTGGAGCTTCACACGCGGCTGGACGCAAATTCAAGAGGTCTCATTGAACTTGACGGTAATCTCAATGCTCGTCGGGCTGATTCAAGGGCTGTCGTTGCTGTCGTTCATCTTTGACCGCTACAAGCTTTCCAAACTCATGCGGCGAATTTTCTACGTGCTGTTGGTTTTGAATATGTTCTTGCTTCAGCTGGTGGCGGTTACGGGTCTGGTCGACATGCTTTTTGACTATCGCAAAAGATTTTTCAAGGGGGGCGATTGAGTGCCGAGAATTTTATCCGCGTGGCCCGACTCCGTAATCAATCTGGCGGTTATGCTGGTTATGGTCGCGGTCATCTTCCAATACAATAAAATCTTGGGCGTCATGGCTTGCCTAGCGTGGGGACTGTTATGTTGGTTTGCACACGTGCGGCGCAAGGACAGAGAGAAACGTTTCAAAGAGTACGCCGAGAATGTCATCGGGAACTTTAACGACATGATGTATTACGCAATGACTAAGCTCCCCGAAGGAATCATCGTTGTTGACGAGGAGAGGCGGCTTCAGTGGTGCAATTCCGTCATGCAGGGGTTTGCCGAAGTCATTCCGCAGCAGGGCATGGACATTGACGAGTTTTGGGAAGGGCTTTTGCCAGAGGAAATCTTTTCGCCCGCGTCCGCCGCCGCCAAAGAGGGCGAGTACCACGTTAAGTCACTTAGGCGCAAGACTTCGGACGGCGAGACTAAGGAATTTTATCGGCACTTCATGGTTAAGTATCGACACCTGCAAGCCAACGCTGACTATTCGCGGATGGTCGTCCTGTTTGCACGAGAGACCACGCCTTACGAAGATTTGAAGATTGAGTACACCCGCAGTCGCACGGCTCTTATCTATGTGCAGATTGATAACTACGATGAAGTTACACAGGGCTTGAACGAGGCGGAAAAAACTTCTCTAATGCTATCCGCCAGCGAAATTTTGGAAGAGTGGGTTCAGTCGCTATCGGGCTTTATGCGGCGCGTGTCTAGCGATTTGTTCCTTGTCATATTGGAGCACCGAGCCTTGAACATGGCGATTGAGCAAAAGTTCGTTGTGCTGGATAAGGTTCGGCAACTCGTCAACAAGCACCAACTGCAGGTTACGTTGTCGATGGGAGCCGCCGTCGCCGAAAAGCCTTCTGGCGAACAATCAATAAGCGAACTCGACGTAAAGGCGCAGGCGGGCTTGAATTTGGCACTTGCACGCGGCGGAGATCAAGTAGCAGTAAACGTGGGCGACAAGATGCAATTCTTCGGCGGACGTGCTAAGGCGGTCGAACGCAATACCCGCGTCCGTGCTCGTGTCATGAGCCATTCGATACGCGACACGATAGAGGCGGCAGACGAAGTTTTTATTATGGGGCACACCCGCGAAGACTACGACGCATTTGGGGCGGCGGTCGGCGTCATGCTCATGGCTAGGACTTTGAATAAGCCCGTGCATATCGTTTTAAGCGGTTGGCTCGACAGCGTCGAAAAAGTTATCGAACTGCTAAAGAAAGACGAGGCTTACAAGGATTTATTCGTCAGCGCAAACGACGTTACGATCTCCACGTCACTTGAGCCGCTCTTAATCGTCGTTGATACGTTCATTCCGCACCTAGTTGCCGCGCCGCAACTCCTTAGCCGGATAGAAAAAGTCATAGTCATTGACCACCACCGCCGAAGCGAGAACACCATTAAGAATCCCGCGATAACTTATCTGGAGCCTGGCTCCTCCTCAACGTGCGAAATGGTTACGGAACTTTTGATGTACTTCGACGAGAAGATTAGGATTGGTAAGCTGGCGGCTACGGCGATTTATTCGGGCATCGTCGTCGATACGAAAAATTTTTCAATCCAAGCGGGCGCAAGGACTTTCGAGGCGGCGGCTTATCTTAGACGTAGCGGAGCAGACCCCGTCGTCGTGAATTACCTTTTCAAGTCCGACTACGAGACGACGGTTTCACTTGCCAAGACGAAGGCGCAATCCGAGTATTACGAAGGCGGGCTGGTCGTCTCTTACATTGACCATCTTATCCCGAACGTGCAGGCAATCGCTGGTCAGGCGGCGGACGGGCTTTTACGCGTCGAAGATGTGCGCATGACAATTATCCTTTTCCAGATGAAAGATGACACCGTAGGAATAAGCGCACGGTCGGCGGGCGATTTAAATGTTCAAGTCATTATGGAGAAATTCGGCGGCGGCGGTCATCAGAACGTGGCGGGGGCGCAAGTTAAAAACGTGCCTATTTTGGAACTTAAAAAGTCCGTCGTCGAGGCGGCTCGCAAATACATTGCCGAGACCGATAAGCCGTCGATTAAATGAGGTGTCGTCATGAAGAAAATTTTTGTAGCAATCATCGCGGCGGCTCTTATGCTTATGGGTTGCGGCGAAGAGAATCCAACAACGTCTGCCGAGGTCAAGGAGGCATCGCAAGTGCAAAATCTAATCGCAGTTCAAATAGGCGGCAGAACTTTTCCCGCGACGCTTGAAGACAATCCGACTGCCCGCGCCTTTATCGAACGCTTGCCGCTTGAAGTCGACATGCAAGAGCTTAACGGCAACGAAAAATATTTTTACCTTGATGAAGACTTGCCGAGTGATTCCGTCCGCGTCAAGCAGATTTATGCGGGCGATTTAATGTTATTCGGTTCAAACTGCGTCGTACTGTTTTACGAGGATTTCACCACGAGCTACAGCTACACGCGCCTTGGCAAGATTGACGCGCCCGCCGACCTTGAAAAAGTTTTGGGCAAGGGCAATGTCCGCGTGCAGTTCGTTAAGTGAGGCGTCGTCATGAAAAATCTTTCTGCTGAGGTCGTGACGGGCACGCTAGCTTTCTTGGCGATGTTCGTCTTTTTTTCGCAAGTGCACCCGATTGTTTTGTTCGACGGCGACGATTGGAACGTTATCAGCGATGCACGCGTTGGCTTGCCGAAGTGGCACGGCTGGAACCCGATTAAGATTTTGCCCGAAACGTTCTTCCCGATTTGCGGATACTTCGCGGCTTACGTCGTCCGTCCGATTATCGGCGACTACCTAACGTCCTTCACGCTCGCCGCCGCCATGATTGTCAGCTTGTTTATCGCGGCGTATATCTCGCAGTTCATCAGGTTTATCAAGGCAATATTCAACTTCGACAAACTGGCGGCAAGTATCTTCAGCGCGATGTTCTTGCTGTTGCACTTCGCCGTTTTCCTTCAGCACAACACGCAAGATAATCTTTACCTCTTTCACACCACCGACGCCGATTGCTACTTCAACTACGTCCTGCCCAATCTGCTGAACGCGGCTTTAGTCTTGTTCGTGGCTCGTGTCGACCTTACAAGGAAATTTTTCGACCGCCCGACGCCCGCCACCGTAACTTTATTCTTCATGCTGTATCTGGCAATCTTCTCTAACGTGCTGTCGTCGTGCGTGCTGGCAATTTATGTTTTCGTCGAGCTTATGTCCCGCGTGAAGCCCAAGGAGTTCAACCTAAGAAAGTTCTTCGCCGCGAACCGGACGTTATGCGTCTTCCTAATCTTTTGGCTGATAAGTTTGCTCTTCGAGGCGAACGGCGGACGCGCAAGAGCTATGGCGCACGCAGAAAGTTATATCGAACTGGTTTTTTACACGGCGGCGACGCTGATTCAATCGCTCATACTTGATAACCGAGGCTTCGCGCTGATGATTTTCTCTGTGGTTACGTTGCCTTTCATGTGGCGGGAGAAAAAAGACCTTTGGCTCGTGACGAAAAAATTTCTACTGTGCTTGCCGCTGTGGACGGTTTATATAATCTTAGTTGCGGCGCGTGCCGAGGCAACCTACGCCCTGCGACCCGACGTGCAGTTTGGATTCTTCTTCTTCCTGTTCGTAATCTTCTTTACGGCTTTGGGCTTTTGGATAAAAAAATTCCCGCGAGCCGCACTTATCCTGCCGATACTATGTTTTGCGTTGTTCACGTGGATTTTCAGCGGCAAGCGAACTCTTTGCCCGTCGACTTTTAATCACGTGCCCGAAAGCGTTTGCGTCCAAGTCAGCCAACATTTAATCGACCAGATAATTGCCGCCGACCGTGCTGGGCTTAAGGAAGTGACGATAACTGTCCCGAAGGGCGACGACGTTGATAATTATCCTTTCCCGCTTTACATGGGCAAAAATATTTCGCGGACGCTCCACGCTCATGGAATGATTTCGAGCCGCCTTGAAGTAGAGATTTTGCCCGACGTGACTTTGAACGAACGATTTAACCTGCCGTAAAAAAAGAAGCCCTCGACATTTAGCCGGGGGCTTTTTGAATGGGTATTTATGAGTGGGTGGGTTAAGATGATTTCAAATTAGCTATTCGAGTCGGTCTCGCCGCCGATGATTTTAGAAATTTCGCGGAAGGCCTCCTCATTGCGCTCGCCTTTGATGTTGAGCACCAAACTTTTGCCAGTCACGATGCCAAGGTTGACCAAAGAGAGAATGCTTTTGTTTGTACCGAGCTTTTTGCCAGAGGCGATTGTAATTTCGCAGCCTGTCTCTTCGGCGACCTTGATTAAGTGCGCACTCTCTCTGAAGGCGAGCACACCCTTTGCCACCATGATAAAGGAAACTTCTTGTGCACGCGTCGCTTCGGTCTTAACTTCGGCGCACGCTGCGTTTCTATCTATGTTTTTAGTCTTGTATGCGCGTTTCATGTTGATAACCTCCTTGAAACTACTTCCCTTGGACTTCCTGCGCTTCCTTGCGTCGACTGTATTGTAGCAGAGCCGCTACCTTTGGGCAATGGGCATTCATTCGCGTTTCATGGTTGAATCAATCGTGTTTGCCGCGAAGTTATTCCGAGTTCAATAAAAAAGCCTCCCAAGTCGAGAGGCGTTTGTTTTCTTAAGAGTTCTGATAGCCGAGAGCGCGAAGTTTCTTTATTGCGTCGGGCAAGTATTCCATTACGTCCGAGGCGATTAATCCTTCAGATTTTTGACCTGCCGCAAATCCGCCCGCCATGCCTTGGAGCCAAACACCAGTTAGCGGCGCGAACGGCGTTTGCTTCATGAGACCAGCTATCGCGCCCGCAAGCACGTCGCCGCAACCGCCCGATGCCATTGCGCTGTTTCCCAGAGCCGAGATAAAAATTTCTCCGTTCGGATAGCCCACGACCGTTACTTCACACTTTGCCACGATGATTGCTCTGAACTCCTGCGCGGCTCGTCTGACCTCTGGAATAAGCGCGGGGCGGAGTTTCTCGACGGGAATATTTAAAAGGGCGGAGAGTTCTCCTAAATGCGGCGTGAGGATTGGAATTTGTTTGCAATCTTTAAGCTCGTCTGTCTTGCCATTGAACGGATAAATCGCGTCGGCATCTAGGATTAGTGGCTTGTCGACCTCCGCGACGATTTTTCTAACCAATGCTTGCGTCTCACGTTCGCGACCAAGCCCTGGTCCCATTAAGATTGCGTCGACGTTATCTGCTAAGTCCAAAATTTTTTCTGAAGCCTTATCGCCGCCAATTATCCCCTGCTTAACCTCGTCTAGTGGAGCCGTCATAACTTCTGTTAGTTTCATCTCGTAAATCGGATTGAGACTTTCGGGCACGGCTAAGGTTACAAGTCCTGCGCCGACTTTCATCGCACTCATTGCCGCCAAAGACGCCGCGCCAGTCATGCCACGCGAACCAGCCACGACTAAAATTTTACCACACGTGCCCTTGTGCGAATCCTTCGGGCGTTCGGGCAGGAAAGTCAAGGCGAGTTCGTCATCCACAAGTGTTTGATGAATTTCGTTCTTCAACAGGTCGGCGGGCAATCCAATATTAGCGACGTAAAGTTTTCCGACGTAAGACGCGCCAGGGCAAATGTAATGACCAATCTTCGGCAGGGCAAGCGCGACTGTGCAATCAGCTCGTATTGCCGCCTCGCCGACTTCGCCAGTGTCAGCCGCCACGCCCGATGGTATATCAATCGCGATTGTGGTTTTCTTTGCGGCATTGACCAGACGAATCAAACGCAGGGCAGAAGGTCTAAGCTGTCCATTAAAGCCCGTGCCCAAAATCCCGTCGACGACCGCATCAGAAAATCTCAGCGTGACTTGCAGGCGTTCCCAGGCTCTGTCGCTTTCGAGTTGCTGAATTTCGACGCCCATGCCACGAAGGATTTTCATTTGGACGTTAAGCGACGCCGTGCGGTGGTCTTTATCGCCGAGCAGGAAAATCTTCACGCGTGCGCCCTCATTCGACAGATACCTAGCCGCCGTCAATGCGTCGCCGCCGTTGTTGCCGCTACCCGCCAATATGCAAATGCTCTTATTTGCAACGTCGCCCAAAAGCTTTTTGACAACCTTGTAGACGCGATGACCAGCACTTTCCATGAGCGACAGTTCTGGCAACCCGTAATCCTCTATCGCGCTTTTGTCTATCTCGTGCATTTGTTTTGCCAATGCTACCTTCATAACCGTTCCTCCAAAAATTTTTTCGCCATTATAACAGAGCACGTCGACTTTTACAAAAAAATCTCTCAGGCGTGTGCGTGAGAGTTTCTGCTATTCGATAATGCAAACTGCCGTCGCGTATTCTTTCGAGTGACTTAGGCTAAGCGAAATATTTTTTGTTCCAGCCAACGCCGCGACCTTTCCACTAAGATGAATCTTCGGTGCGCCGCGTTCGTCGTTAGTAATCTCAACGTCCGTGATCGGCAGGATAATCCCCGTGCCCAATGCCTTGAAAAAAGCCTCCTTAGCGGCAAATCGTGCGGCATAGGAGGCGGCGGAATTCTTCCCGCGTGCGTTGCAATAACTCTGTTCAGTCTGTGTGAAGACGTTATCCCGAAAATTTTTCTTCGCGACGGCTCGTCTAATGCGTTCAATCTCGATAATGTCCGTGCCGAGCCCGCTAATCATTTTGCAACTAAGTCGGCGTCAGTTTGTGCGCGGAAACCTTCGTTGGGATTGAACGTCAGACTGCGTGCAATCAGGATTTCAACGCGGCGATTCTTCTGCTTATTTTCGGCGGTATCGTTCATGGCAATCGGTCGATATTCGCCGTAACCAATGGCAGAGAATCGGGCGGGGTTGAGGTTCTGATTGACAGAGAGCAAATACTTCATGAACGTCATCGCACGCACCGAGCTAAGCTCCCAGTTCGACGGGAATTGCGCCGTATTAATCGGGTCGGTGTCTGTGTGACCGGAGATTAAGACGCGTTCGGGAACTTGTGCTAAGAGATTGGCGACAATCGGACCTATGCGCTGTGATTCGGGGACGAGGTCAGCTGAACCCGACGGGAACAACGCCCGCTCTTTAATCCGAATCATCAAGCCTTCTTCCTCAAGTTGCGTCGACAGCTCGTCTTGCAGATTATTTTCGCGGATATACTCTTCAAGTTGCCGTTGCAGCTCTTGGAGCTGTTGATTCTCCTGTAGATAGGCGGCGTTGCCTTGATCCTCCGCAGAAATAATTTCGCGTGTCATGCTATTTGAAGGTCCCGCCTTGTCGAAGAACGAAGGACCGCCCATGTTAAACGCCGCCGTGAACGCTTGCGCCATCTGCACGAGCTTGGTTTGGTCGGTCTGCGAAATTGCGAACAGGCAGATAAACAAAGCTAAAAGCAACGTCATCAAGTCGGAGTATGGAAGGAGCCAAGCCTCGCTGGCTTCTTCTTCGTGCTTTTTCGCGTGCTTCTTGCGTGCCAATCAAATCACCCCCTGCTACTTATGCCTTCGCGTTCGCCCTGCGGAATGTAAATCATCAGTTTGGACTCAATCTGCGTAGGAGAGTCGCCCGCCTGCAATGAAAGAATGCCTTCCATGATCATGCGCTTGTGGCTAACTTCGTTTTCGGATTTAATCTTGAGCTTGTTAGCAAAAGGGAGCCAAAGAACATAACCGGTGAAGATACCCAGAATCGTCGCAACGAACGCCGCCGCGATAGAGTGCCCGAGCTTTTCAATATCGTTTAGGTTGCCCAGTGCCGCGATAAGACCGACGACCGCGCCCAGAACGCCCAGCGTCGGGGCATAAGTTCCGGCTTGCGAGAATATCGAACGCATTTCGGCATGACGTTGTTCCATGATTGTAAGTTCTGCGTCCAGCACGTCGCCGACGAATTCGGGATCCATGCCGTCGATTACCATGCTCAGCCCGTTGCGGAAGAACGGATCTTGAATTTCCTCGACGCGGCTTTCAAGTGCAAGAATACCTTCGCGGCGTGCAAGCTGGCTTAGCTCAACGAACGTTTGCACAAGCTCACCTTTGCTTTGCTCCTGATTGCCTTGAATCAAGAGTTTGAAGAGCGTCGGCACTTTGGAGATTTGCTCCATGGTAAATGCGTTGAAGATACAAGCGATTGTTCCGCCGATGATGATAAGGAACGCCGCAGGGTTGTTTAGGGCTGTGAGCGGTGCGCCCTTTAGAATCATGCCAACGAAGACGGAAATTATTCCGCCGATGAGTCCTATTACTGTAGACTTTTCCAAAATCAGTAGCCTCCTCCTGGCCTTTGAGCTGAAAACTTATTGACACTGCCTTAATCGTTAAATTCCTGTTCAATGCCGAAAAAAAAATTCCTGCCGCCGCGAAATTTTTTATTGAAGTCGCCGCCACAAAATAACGCTTGCTATCTTTTGCTGATTCTAATAAAATTTGCGGCATAAAAATTTTGCACGAGGTCGAATCATGAACACAAACGAAGATAAACGGACTCTATCGACGGCGATTGTTGGCGGCGCGATAATCGCTGTGCTTTTAATTTTGTCAACGGTGTGGATAAATCAACGCTCCGAGAGTGACACGAGCGAAACTGTCCATTCTGTGAGCAGGATTTATCTGCGGGAGCTGACTGACCGCCGTGAACAAGTCATACAAGGGCGGCTGAACTTGACAATCGAGAGGATAAGCTCCGCCGCAAAAGTTGTATCCGCTAACGACTTGCAGAACATGACGACCCTAAGCGCGTTCCTAAACCGAATGAAGACTTCCTGCAACGTCGATAGGGTTGGTTTCGTCGATGTAAATGGCAAAGTCTTTACTCCCGAAGGTGTCAACGATTTAAAGGAATATCTCTTCGCCGCAGAGACAATAACCGAGCCGCGAGTTTTTACGCATGGCAACTCCGCTGTGATTCTCGTTCCTGTCGAGGGCGTGACTTTCCAAGGCGTGACGATTAAGAATTGTCTTGCGCAAGCTACGGTTAAGAATCTGTTCGCGGGGCTTTTGATTGAGACGACGCCCGTCGAGATGACTTTCTTTAATCTCTATCACATTGACGGTGAGTCTTTTACAGAGAATGTCCTTGGGCAAGACACGTACAACAAGAATCTTTTCGCCGCGCTTGATGATGTGACATTCGAGGACGGCTATTCCAAAAGCCAAGTCGTCGAGGACTTCAAAAATTCGCAACGGGGAATAGTTTCGTTTACCTTAAACGGCGAGCGGGAATCTTTCTTCTATCAGCCCGTCAAAGGAACGGATTGGATGTTGTCTTATCTGATTCGCGAAGGGAAGATTGAAGAAGAAATCGCCGCTGTAAGTGCGGACATTCGCCGCCGCTCGACAGTTCAAACGCTTTTGACCGTCACGGCGATGGTTATTCTGTTCATCTTGATAATTTCGCAAGCCCGCAGTGGTGCAAGGCTCCTCCACCAAAAAAATCTTGTCGAGACCGAAAACCGAATCAAGCGCGAGGAAATGGAAGAGAAACTCCGCCTGCAGACGCAATTATTTAACGAGGAACATCAGCGGCTTAGACAAAGCGAAATGATTCAGGCATTGGCGGCGGATTATCGGCTGG
>ODAJ014751173.1_pt1 | contig 40637 bp, 67 predicted proteins | sample 1539241 | NCBI WGS metagenome assembly ODAJ01 (sample SAMN02144231, study PRJEB22623) | gut metagenome | biome: sheep rumen | host: Ovis aries | place: New Zealand
AACAAGATAAATGATAAGATTGACAAGGACGATGTAAACGCTAAAGATTTAATCACTATAACTGGTATATTATATGATAAGACAAGATTAGAACAAAACTTGTCAACATCTAATAATAGTATAAACATCAATTTAAAAATAGAACGCTAGGAGCACGACACAACACAACGCATGGAGTGACGAGGCGCCAACCAATAGAGGTATACAAGCACTGTCAACCTCCCCCGGTGTACAGTGGTATGCTAAAATTAGGTTCACAAAATTTTTCTATAGTATATATATATGCACACACAAATAACTAACGAACAAAAGAGCATCCCCCCAGTAAAAAAGGGCATGGGTGTTTTTATTTTGGATAAAAAAGGTGGTGTTACCCTGAAGAAAATAACAAAAGAAATGATAAAGATATACCAACCTTTAAGTGGACTAGACTGGATGAACTACAAATTGGTAAGGAAGGATGTAACAGCACATCACATTATAAAAAGAGAAGATGGAGGAAAGCTAGAAGAGGGGAACATAGCTTTATTAATGCCTATAGCACATCAATACCTTCATCTGATTGAGTATAAGGATATAGAGACATATAACACGATAAATAAGGTGTTGAAATATGTAAATGAGCAAGGATATGAGCCAACGAGTGAGCAAAGGGATTTAATAGAGTATCTTCTAAAGGAATTTGAGAAGATGCACAAAAACGATAAGAATTCGAAAGGGAAGACATTAATACAGTGGAAATATAGACAAAGGGAGTGGTGAATCACACTCATAGGAGGAGATTTAATGGAAGAGTGGAAAGAAGTACCAAATACTAATGGAGACTATCAAGTATCTACATTAGGAAGGGTAAAGAGTAGGAAATGGGGAGATTGGAAGATATTGAATCCCCATACAGAAAATAATGGCTATAAAGGGTTAAAAATAAGGTTTAAAGGTAGTGAAAAAAGAAAGACTGTGTTGGTGCATTGGCTAGTAGCTGATGCTTTTTTAGAAAAACCTGATGGAAAATATGAAATAAACCATATAGACGGGGATAAAACAAACAATAGAGTAGAAAACCTAGAATATGTAACGTCATCAGGTAATACAGAACATGCAGTAAGAAATAAACTGCTAATACCTTGGAATAAGCCAAGAAAGCCAATTATAGCAATTAACCTAGAAACAGGTGAAGAAATAGAATTTATAAGCATCTCTAAAGCAGAGGTGTTTTTTAATAGTAGACATATAAGCGATGTATTGAAGGGAAAAAGAAACATGGTAAAAGGATTCACCTTCAGATATAAAGGAGGTGATTAACCACCTATGAACCTAGATATTAGCATAACTGAAAAACAGGCATTATTTATGGAATCAGAAGCATTCGAAACCTTATTTGGCGGAGCTGCGGGTGGTGGTTAGGCAAGTCTTATGGACAACTTGTTGATGCTTTGGTGTATGCTTTGCAATATGAGAAATCTAAACAAATAATCTTCCGTAGGACATTCCCTGACTTAGAGAGGTCTATCATTCGTACATCATTGGAACTATATCCAAGGAAGATAGCTTCTTACAATAACTCAAAACATGTATGGACCTTTGATAATGGTTCTATCATAGACTTTGGGTATATAGATAATGAAAATGACGTGTATCAGTATCAATCAGCAGAATATGATGTCATCAGATTTGATGAGTTGACACATTTTACTGAATACATGTATACATATATGATTTCACGATGCCGTGGAGCGAATGGGTATCCAAAAAGAATAAAAAGTTCTACAAACCCAGGTGGAGTAGGACATGTATGGGTAAAGGAAAGATTCGTAGATATAGGACCAAGTGGGCAAATCCATGAATGTCGATTAGAGACTGGAGAGATGACAACACGATTATTTATACCAAGTTTTGTAACAGATAATAAATTTTTAATGAAAAGTGACCCAGAATACGTTAAGCGTTTAGATGCTTTGCCTGAGAAGGAGCGTAAGGCACTAAAAGAAGGTAATTGGGACATATTTGATGGACAATACTTCAAAGATTTCGACCGTAGTGTACATGTTATCGAACCATTTGATATTCCTGATAATTGGGATAGATACAGAACATTAGACTATGGACTAGATATGTTAGCGTGTTATTGGATAGCAATAGCACCTGATGGAAGAGAGTATTGTTATAGGGAATTGTATGAGAATGACCTTATAATCAGTGAAGCAGCTAAGAAAATCGTAGAAATGACAGGAGAAGAGAAGATTCGTTATACCTATGGTCCACCAGATTTGTGGAACAGGCGTAACGATACAGGAAAGAATGCTTATGATATATTCCGTGAAAATGGAGTTATCATAACAAGAAGTTCAAATAATCGTGTTTTAGGGTGGTATTCAGTACAAGAACACCTAAAAATTTACACAATGAAAGATGAACAAACAGGCGAAGAGATGAAAATGAGTAAACTTCGCTTTTTTAATACATGTAGAAACCTAATCAGGACATTACCAGTCATCCAAAGGGATGAAAAGAACCCAAATGACTGTGCAAAGACACCACACGAACTAACACATGCACCTGATGCAATAAGAGGATTCTGTATAGAGCGTACTAAAGCAACAAAAATAATGAGTGAAGAGGAGCTTTTATACGAACAATCCAAGAGAGACCGTAGAAGATTAGGTATTTTAGGCATAGCAGGAGCACATGCCACAAGAGATTACATGAAATATGGAGGTTAGATAATGGAATTTTTAATATTACTGGTATTAATCGCCTTCTTAGTAATAGAGGGAGTTAATAATAAACGAATTTATGAGCTAAGAAAGAGAATGGAAAAGCCAGAAGTTAAGCTAAGTAATGAAGAAAAGCGAAAAATGGAAGCAATAAAGACATCATTTAACAACTTAATGGAATATGATGAGCAAACAGCTATGAAAAGGAAGTGAAATGAATGGATAAAACTAAAGATTGGGAACTTTATGAAGCAGGAATAGAGTATAATCAACAAGTTTATGGTGCTGATAGGAACTATTATGACGTATTAGACACAAATATTGCCTTTGCAAGTGGAGACCAATGGAGAAATGTACTAGCAGATGGGCTACCAAAACCTGTATTTAACATCATAAAGAGAGTAAAACAGTTCAAAATAGCTTCATTAAAGGCAGATAATATATCAATTCAGATTACTCCAATGGAATATAGGCCACAATCTGAAGATATAAATATGCAACATAAGGTAAAACAAGCAGATTTAGCCAATGCAGAGATAAAAAACATCCTAGAAGACATAAATTTTGATGCAAAAAGCCGTACATTACTATCAGATGGATTTGATACTGGTGATTGGTGTATGCACTTTTATTTTGATATGGATGAACAACCATATAAAAAATATATGCCAAATGTAAAGGGCACAATTAAGGCAGAAATCATTGATTCTACGAATGTTATGTTCGGTAACCCAAATACACGTCAAGTAGAAAAACAACCGTATATCATCATAATTGGTAGGGATTTGGTCAAGAATTTACAAGAGGAAGCCAAAAAGAATAAATCAGGAGATTCAGATAAGATAAGAGGCGATTCTGAGACAAATTATCAAATGGGAGACAATGGTAAGGTTGAAAATTCGGCAAAAGGATATGAAAAAGCACTATATATAATCAAATATTACAAGAAAAACGGTAAGATTTACGCAAATAAATGTACAAAAGAGGCGTATATTTACAAAAATAAAGATACAAAACTAAGTTGTTATCCAATAGCTTTCAACAACTGGGAAGAAGTTAAAGGAACATATCATGGTAGAGCAGAAACAACTGGTATAATTCCTAACCAAATAGCCATCAATAAGATGTTTGCAATGGTAATCTACCATTTAATGCTAACAGCATTCCCAACTGCTGTGTATGATGCAGATAGAATTGAAGGATGGACTAATGAAATAGGAGCACAAATACCTGTAACAAACTTACAAGGTGATTCAATTCGTAATATAGCAGGATATTTAGAACCTGCAACAATGTCAAGTCAAATAATGAATGCTATTGAATTGGCAATGCAATATACAAAAGAGACTTTAGGAGTAGGAGATGCTTCACTAGGGAATGTAACAATGAATAATGCAACAGCAATTATAGCAATACAAAAGAGTGCAGCAGTACCATTAGAGAATGTTAAAGCTGCTTTCTATGAATTTGTAGAAGATTCAGGAAAAATCATTGTAGATATGATGGCATCTTACTATGGATTAAGACCTGTAGTGGTACAAGGACCAAACAATGAAAGAACAGTTGAGATGTTTGACTTTGGTGAATTAAAAGACATGTGGTTACATGTTAAGACAGATGTAGGAAATGCTTCATACTTTAGTGAAGTAGCAAGTGTTCAAACATTAGATAACTTATTAAATAATGGAATGATAGAGTTTGTTGAATACTTAAGAAGAATACCTGATGAAATAATCCCACAAAAACAAGAATTAATTAATTCTATAGAACAAAATGACATATATAAACAAGCAATCTATAATTTAATGGGTCAATTCATGGATACATTACCACCTGAAGTAAGAGCAAACTTATTACAACTAAATCCAGAACAAATGGAACAAAGAGTATTAGAAATGATGGGAGCATTAGATAATGGACAACAAGGAATGGCACAAATGAGTGATATGGAGAATCCATTACCAACTCCTGAAGAACTATCAGGAACATTACAAGATGGTGAAGCAGGATTTATGGAAATGATGCAACCACAAACAGAAGTAGGAAGAGATGCAGTAAAGAAGATGCAAGACTTACAAGAAATAGGAGGTAGTAGACAAGCATGAAAGAAAAAGAAGAAATGGAATGGAAAGTTGATGAAGCAATATCAGCATTTAAAAGATATAAACAAGCAATCGAAGATGAAAAAGTAAAACAAGCTATGATTAAAGAACTAAAAAAGCGTAGCAAAGAAATGAAAAAACTAGCAGAGGAACTAGATTAAAAATATCGGGAGAATAGATGGGAACAGGAAAGCATCATAATATGCTGTTGGCTGGGTTGGCACGATGCTTTATATTAACGTCCTCACATTTGGCTACCTTATAGGTAGCTTACTAATTGATATATGTTCGTCACTCTCCGTATATCAGTTAGTAAGGTGCTTATAAAGCACTAGAACTCACAATATTCTTTCAATATTAATGAGACTCCTTTCAAGTGCTACCTTTATAGGTGGCATAGAGTAGATATATATGTTCAGTAGTGAGAACAGGGAGCTGACAACCCCCAAGAGTTATGTTAGGCATAACAAAGACATAGCAAGTCAAAGCTAGTCGCACTGGTTAGAGTCCAGTTATATCTATTCTATGGTGTCTATAAAGGCACTAACGTAGCAACTATATAAATCGAAGTTGTGCTATCTATTTTATAGGTAGCATTAGAGTAGATATTATAGGTGCATAGAAATATGTACCAACTTACTGAATAAGTCTTTATATCTATTCTAATGGTGCTTATAAAGTACCTGCCCAACCATAGGCAAAGGAGGAATTTTAAATGGAAGATGAGAAAGTTGTAGAAAGTATACCAACTGAAACAATGGAATCAGACGATGACTTCTTTAATGATATTGATAATGAAGTTATATCAGAAGAAGGCGAATCATCAGAAGAAGAAACAAATGAGGATAGCGAACCAAGTGAAACTCAGGAAGATAATTCAGAAGATGAGAAAGTGGATTTTAAACCTTTGTTAGAAGAACTATCAAAGAAAGTTAAGTATAACAAAGAAAATGTATCTATCGAAAGTTTAGAAGATTTAATCAATGGGTACCAAAAAGGATTAAATTACGACAAGATACAAGAGAAATTGGAAAATCTACAAAATAGTAAGGCAGAAACATACATCAGAAATAAAGCTGATGAACTAGGTATTACGGTCGATGAATACATGGACCAAGTTGAAGACTACGAAAGACAGCAAAAAGAAGAAAGAGAAAAAGAAAGACTTGCTGAAATGGTAGAAAATGGAGTACCTGAAGACCTTGCTAAAGAAGTAATTGCTACAGCAGAATTGCGTAAACAATTACAAGCAAAAGAAAACGAACTAAAGGCAAAGGAAGAAGCATCAAAGAAGAAAGAAGCTGAAGACAAAGAATATCAAGACTTCTTAACAAACTTCCCAGATGTTAATCCTGAAGACATACCTAAGGAAGTTTTCGAAGATGCAGTTAATTCAAATCTAAGCTCTGCTTATATGAAGTACAAGTTAAAAGACTTGGAAAACCAATTAAAAGTAGCAAAACAAAATGAAGAGAATAGTGCATCAACAGTAGGAGGAGTTACTGAAACAGGAACTACTCAAGAAAACCATACAAAAGACCCATTCTTAGAAGGGTTTTATGAAACAGAATACTAAACAAGGAAGGATGATAAAAAATGGCAGAAAGTATACATTTAGCTGAAAAATATTCAAGCAAAGTTGCTGAAAGATTTAAATTACAATCATTAGCAACAGGATTTACAAATAGAGATTATGATTGGGATGGAGTTAAAACAATCAATGTTTACTCAATACCAACAGTACCTCTATATGATTACAATAGAAATGGAAAGGTATATCAAGTAGGAGCAGAAGGAACTGACCCTAACACAACTCCAGCAGGAAACGATGGAATTTCTCGTTATGGTCAATTACAAGATTTACAAGATGCTGTTCAACCATTAACAGTTACTCAAGATAAATCATTCACATTTATAATTGACAAGGGAGACAAAATGGATTCAATGAACGTAAGAGATGCAGGAAAAGCATTAAGACGTGAAATTGATGAAGTTATCGTACCAACTGAAGATAAATATACATTTAACAAAATTGCTACAGCAGCAACAGGAACTCGCAGAGGAACTGGTTCATTAAGCAAAACAAATGCTTATGAAAAATTCTTAGCAGGACAAACTGCATTAGATAATGCTTTAGTACCTGCAGCAGGAAGAATTGCAGCAGTTAATGCTTCTACATTAGCATTACTAAAACAAGATAATTCATTTGTATTAGCAAGTGAAATGGGACAAAAGATGAAAATCAATGGTTTAGTTGGAGAATTAGATGGAGTTAAAATTGTAAAAGTACCTGATAGTTATTTACCAACTGGTTGCCAATTTATAATTACTCACCCATCAGTAACAGTTAAAGCTGAAAAATTAGCAGATTACAAAATTCATGTAAATCCACCATTCATAAGTGGAAACTTAGTTGAAGGTAGAGTTTACTATGATGCTTTTGTATTAGATGCTAAAGCTGATGGAGTATACGCTCACTTTACTTCATAGTTAAACCAAAAGAAATAAAAACTTATCAAGAGTTTATCTCTTGATATAAGTAGAGATTCACCCCTCTACTTATATGAGGAGATAAGAGGAGGTAGAAAATGTTAGCAGAAGATATTTTTAGAATGACAATGGCTATGATAGATGAAATGTCAACAACAGGAGAATTAGACCCAACAACAACAGCAGAATATAAAGCAAAAGCACCATCTATCTTAACAATGTTACAAGCAGAAATAATTGGTATAGAAAATCGTTATAGAGATAAAAACGAGCAAATACAACCAGTACCAATAGAAGACTTAGAACAACCATTACAAATAGACACAATAAAAGCAGCAACATTACTTTCAAATGGATTAGCTGCAAACTTAATGATAGTAGAAGATAAAGCACTAGCAAACTTCTTTGAACAAAGATATGAGGAAATGAAAGGTATGTTCTTAAAACCAAAACCAAGACAACCTGAAACAAGAAGAGATGTTTATGATTCAACATTAAATTATTAGGAGGTGTATTATGGCAGTAATTCAAGAAAACAAATCAGTACAACCAACAACAATAACAAAATTTTTAGGTTTAAATTTAAGTGATACTGGAGATACACAAATAGCACTAGGTGAATCAGGAAACATGACTAATTTCTATATAACTGATGATTATAAGTTAAGAAAAGCACATGGATATAAAACATTTCATCAATTCTTTCATACTGAAACAAGAGTTGTTGATGGAGTAGAACAAGAAGTAGAGGTTGAAAGTAATGTAAGAGGTATGTTTTCTACAAAAATAGCCAACACTCAATACTTGTTAGTAGCAGTTGATGGAAAACTATATTACTTTTTACAAAGCCAATTAGATGATGAGTATTTATCAAACCCAAATAAAAAGAAATACTTTAAAGGTAATGGTGAAACAGTTACCTTTGACTTATTGTTAGAAAATATAGAAAGCGTAGATAGTGTTTATGTAAACGGAGAGTTAACAGAAACAGGAGATTATACTGTTGACTTGGTAAACGGTACAGTAACATTTGATGAAGCACCATTAGATGATACAAACATATTGATTAACTTTACAAAGCACCTTGAACCAACAGAAATAGGAAGCATTACTGATACTGATGCTTCTTTTTTTGAGTTTAATAATAAAGTATATATATTAAGCGGTGGATACTATGTATGGAATCCAGAAGCACGAGCACCAGAATTAGAATTTGGTGAAGTTCAAGGATATATACCTACAGTATTTGTGAATACCCCATCTGGAACACAAGGTGGAGGAGTTATTTATGATGAAATAAATATGCTAACTCCAAAGAAGAAACAAGAATTTAATGCAAATCAAGGAGACACAAAGTTTAAAATAGCTCAAAAACTAACTGGACCAAATGATGCTATTGTATCAGTTGTAGTTGATGGAACTGAATTAAGTTCTAATGATTATGAGTTAGACCAATCAACTAAAGATATAGTCACATTAAGAACACCAATAAGTGTATCAGGATATAACAATGTTATAATCACTTGGTCTAAAGATGATGGTGACAGAGATATAATTGAAGGAATGAGATTTGGGACTGTCTTTGGTGGAGATGTAGATACAAGAGTATTCTTATATGGAAATCCGTCATGCAAGAATAGAGTTTACTTTAGTGGAACTGCATTTGATGAAGATATAGCAGTACCAAGTGTAGAATACTTCCCAGCAACAGCACAAGTTGATATAGGCCCATCTAACTTTGCAGTAACAGATTTAACAAGACAATATGATAGATTGATTGCTACTACAAATAAACCTGAAGCATATTACTTAACATTAACAACAGAGCAATTACAAGTAACATTATCAGGAGGAGATAATACAACAAGATATGTACCAAGTGTTAAAACATTACCTTTAAATGAAGCACACGGCAATATTGCTATGGGTCAAGGTAGAGTATTAATGAATTATCCAGTTACATTTGAAGATTCAGGAATAATAATGTGGAAGGCAACAAATGTAAGAGATGAGAAGAATGCAGAAAATATAAGTGCAAAAATCAAGAAAGACCTAGATGGAATACCAATGAGTGGAGTCAAGACATTAGACCTACAAGAATACAACCAATTATGGCTAATATATGGCAATACGGCTTGGATTTATAACTACATTAATAAAACATACTCAAGACTACAATTTAAAGTCACAATGACCAATATAACATCTTTAAATGGAAATGTATATATGAGTACAAATAAAGGTAAAGTTGTAAGATTTAGTAGAAACTATAACGATTATGACAATGAAACAATAGATGCTTATTGGGAAATGAACTTTGCAGACTTTGGAGTACCATATTTAAGAAAGACAATGACAAGATTGTGGGTATCAATGCAACCACAAAATTGGAGCAGTTGTGATGTAAGTTTTATATCAAATGTAGCAGAATCACAAATAACAAAACATATAGAATATAAAAAACAATGGTTTGATAATGTAGATTTTAACGACTGGCATTTTACAGCATCAATCAATCCACAACCATTTAGGTTGAAATTAAAAGCAAAGAAATTCACTAATTTAAAATTAACAATAAGAAATGAAGAAAACTCTGCTTGTACTGTACTAAGTTTAGTATTACAAGTAGATAGTTTTGGATATAGTAAATAGGAGGTAAAGAAATGGGATTACATAAATTCGACAAAACAATGAATTACATACAAAGTTTAGATGATAACCCAAATATATCAGGTATGGATGCAAGTACATTAAAAGCACAATTTGATAAAGCAGGAACTGATATTAAAGATTATTTAAACAACACATTAACAGAAGAATTAGATACAAAATTTGCAACAACAAGTAGTGATATAGGAACACTATCAAACTTAGACACAACAACTAAAACTGATGTAGTAAGTGCAATAAACGAAGTAAATGGAAAAGCAGCAGATTACATTATAGAAACAGGAACAACAGATGGATGGAAATGGAGAAAATGGAATAGTGGAAGAGTTGAAATAAACGGATGGGTACAATATACGTCAATAAAACTAGACAAAGCATCTCAAGGTACATACTATAATGAATCTACAGGTACAAAAACAACTACTCTACCAATCTCTCTAAGTTCTGTTGACTATATAGGAGTAAGAGAAACCTCATCAAGAAGTTCTGGTACGTATGTATACAACACTGCAATTTCAGGGAGCACATTAACTATTGAATTTAGAGCATTTGGAAACACAAATAACGGTAGTTGTGGTGTTCAATTCAATATAATAGGTACAATTTAAGGAGGTAGAAAATGGCAAACTATACAACTCAATTAAATAACTTGAAAAATGCACAAAAAAAAGCTGCAGTTGCCGACTTACAAAACACAAGAAATACTGCTTTAAGTAATTTACAAGCAGAACAACAACAAAATGCAGCAAACTATGCAGCACAAAGAAATACAGCAAATGCACAAAATAGACTAAGTGCTAGAAACTTCCAAGAATACTTAGCAAATACAGGAAGAGCAAATAGTGGATTAGGTGCACAAGCAAGTATGCAATATAATAATAATTTAAATACAAGTATGAATAATATATATGGAGCTGAAAACGCAGCACTTGCAGACATAGCAAGAAGAAGAACTGATGCACAAAACGCATATTCAAGTGGACTTGCTAGTGCAAATGCAAACATAGAAGCAAATTACATTCAAAACTTATTGAAACAACAACAACAAGATTGGGAAAACAAGATGGCACTTAAACAATTTAATGAGAGTGTTAGACAATTCAATAAGAACTATGATTTACAAAAGAAATCTTTTAGTAGTGGTAGTGGAGGAGGCAGAACCTATAGTGGTTCAAGAGGATATAGAAGCGGTGGCTCTGGCATAAATCTTACTGGAGGAAATGTACAAGATACAAACAGAGAAGCAGTAGCAAATGTTACCAATGCAATTACAAACGCAGCTAAATTAACTAATAATGCAATAAATAAGATTGGTTCACAAAATGCTGCAACACAAAAAGCTGCTAAAGTAGGACAAAGATATGTAAAACAAGTAAAAGACAAAAAAGGAAACGTAGTATCTCAATTATGGATGAAAACAAAAGACGGAAAAGACTATAGAGTAGCATAGGTGGTGATTATATGGCTAAAAAGAAAAAAGAAAATAAAAATCAAATTATGACTACTGATGCAATAGTTACTGTTGATAAAAAAGGAGAAGTAAAACAAACTAAACCAACAAAAAACAACGCATATAGAGATGAGTATAATTATAGAAATAATCTTAATCCAACAACAGAAAGAGTACAAACAGGTAGAAACAACTTTAAAGATATTACTTCAACAGTAAGTAGAAATGTATTAAGAAACACAAATAAAGATGGTTATTTAGACACAAAAAAGAAATATGGTGATTACAACAAAAATGACCTTTCAAAATCAAACTATAAAATTTATCAAAAAGATAATAAGTATTATTATTTTGACGAAAAAGATAAAAAATACAAAGATATGAAAGGTTATGAAACCACAACACATAAAATAGACAGTAGAGATTCAGGATTGTTAAATATTAACAACAAAAATGAAATGTTAAAGCAAAACAAAGAAAGAAAAGAATTTGACCCAAAGTTTGTACAAACAACAGAACAAAAAGACATTTCAAAACAAATAACAAGTGATATGGCATCAGATGATGCTGAGCAAGAACAAAAATGGTTAAATAGTCTCTCTAAAGAAGATAGAAAAGCATACGAAGAGAGTGCAAAATATCAAAATAAAATACAAAAAGAGAAGAAAAAAGCAGCAGAGAAAAGAGAGATTAAAAAGCAACAACAATTAAGATTTGAAAAAGATAAAGAAGCGTTTCAAAAGTTTCAAAACAGAGAACAAATACCTTCTTTAATAGAAGCAGGTAATTATGTAAAAGAGAACAAAGCAAAAGAAGAAGAATATTTAAAAAACAATCCTGTTGCTATTAAAGGAAGTAATGCAGCAATAAGACCACAAGACGTGATTCCAACATTAAATAACTATAAAGCTGGAGAAATTGCAGTAGAAACACAACCAGAAAGATTAGAAACAGCAAAGGAAAGAAATGAATTAGCAAGAACACAATATGAAGAAAATCTATGGGCTGAAAGAAATAGAGAAACAACTGGTTTAGAAAAAGTATATCAACCAATAAAAAATATTGTAACAGACATTGGTCAAGGATTAGATACTGCAACTGATTTTGGAAATAGATTATATATTGCAGAAGATGGAACACAACAATATTTACCTAGTAGAGCCGATTTACAATGGGAAAGAGTAAGGAACAGTTATAATACAAAGATAGGGAAATTTGCTGCAGAAACAACTAATAATGTAGGTAAGATATTAGGAACACAAGCATTAAACCTATTAATACCGGGAAGTGGTACAGCAGTTTACTGGGCACAAATGTATGGTAACTCTTATCAAAAAGCATTTAATCAAACAGGTGGAGATGCTAGTAAAGCTAGTGCAAATGCTCTAATCAATACAGGATTAGAGTTTTTAACTGGTAAATTCTTAGGTTCTGCAACAAAAGGACTAACTGGAGGCAAAACAAGTGAGTTAGAAACAGCATTAAGCAATCTATCTTATAAAATAAGTAAAAATCCAGTATTATCAAGTTATTTAGGTAAAGCAGGTTCTGAGTTTTCAGAAGAGTTTATTCAAGAATATCTAGGTAATGCAGTAGATATATTAACACTAGGTAGTGATGGTAGCCATGACAACTTAAAAGAATTATTAAGCGACTCAGATGTATTAGAAGCAGCATTATATTCAGGTTTAATGGGAGCTGTATCTTCAGTAGGAATAGGTGGAGTTCAAAACCTAGGTACAAGAGCATCAGGAGGATATACAGAAGCCCAAAGTATTCAATTAGTAAATGACTTTAAAGAAGAATTAAATAATACAATAGAAGAGTATAAGAAAAATCCAAAAGAAAACAAAACAAAAATAAAGAAACTACAAAAGGTATTATCTGAATTAGATAAAGAAACATCACCATTTACAGATGATACCGTTCAATCAAATATTGATAGAGCAGAGAATATAAACAAAAGCATAAATTCAACTTATTCTGATGAGCAAAAAGCACAAATAGATGAAATAGAGCAAATGGTTAATTCTGGAGAAATAGATGCTGAAGAAGGTACTGGATATATAAGGCAAGTACAAAATGGAACTTACGCAGAACATAGAAACCTTGAAAGAATTGCACAACAAAAAATGAATGAAGTACAACAGGCATTTAGAGATGGCACAATATCACCTGATGATTATAACCAAGAATTAAAATCTATAACAGCAACATTACAAAGTGAAAGAAATAGAATAGAAGGTATAGAAGAAAGCAATAATATAAACACAACCGAATCGTTACAAGAAACAGCCATCAGAAACAATTTAGACCCTAACTCACCAACAGTACAAGCAGTACAAAATATGATGGAGAAAAGGGGAATCAATGCTACATTCGATGCTAATAGATTTGATGATGTAAACACTAATGCTTTCTGGTCTATTGACGAAAACGGAAAAAGACAAGTTGTATTTAATCCAAATGCTACAACAAATGATATAGTTGAAGAAATTGCGATACATGAATTGACTCATGATTTAATGTCTTCAGAAAATAGTAGAACAGCTTTAAAAGTAGATAACTTATTAGATTTAGTAAAAACTATGAAGGGTTATGAAGAAGCTAGAAGCAGACTGGAACAAACTTATTCTGATGTATATGATATAAACGACCCTAAATATGAACAATTAATAAATGAAGAAGTAATCGCAGATGTATTAGGAAGAAAGCTAGGAAACCAAGAATTTATTAATCAATTAGTAAATAAAAAGCCAAGCATAGCAAAAAGAATTTATGATTTTGTAGTAGATAAACTTAATTCTTTAGTAAATAATGGAAAAGTAAGAAACGAAAGACTATATTGGGAAAATATAAAAAATAACTTTGAAAAAGCATATAATATGGAGTATGAAAATAGGACTAATAAAGTAAAAGAGAAAAAATCTATTACAAGCAAAGAAATAAATAATAATTCTTTTTCTAACAAAGAAAATGTGAAAGTGATTGATGATAAACCAATTATAATCAATGAAGAAGCTTATACTAGCAAACCTAAAGATGGAACTATTAGATTATATACAAATACAAAATATAAAAATGTGGAAGCAATAATGAAGGAAGGTTTGAGAACTGACATAGGTAGAAAGCACAAAGAATATGAAGGTAATATGTTGTGGTTTGAAACAACACCAAACCTAAAAGGGTATGGAGGTACAACAATAGCAGTAGATGTTCCTTTAAACACTTCTATGGAACAAGTAAACGATACACAATATACTGTTTTTGATAATATAACACCTGACAATATAGTGTTTATAGATAGACCTGTGATGCACGATATGAGAACCAGTGAAATGAGCGAATTACTAAACAGATGGGGAGAAAAAAGTTTAAGAGATGTGTTTGAAAGTGCATTAAAATCGAATGATGCTTATATGACACAAAATGAATTTAATAGTTTAATCGATAACATAAAAGGGGAAACCAATGATATTTCTAATAATAAAATAACACAGGATAATCAAGGAAGAACTTTAACAGAGCAACAAGTAAAGTATTTTAAAGATAGTAAATTAAGAGATAAAAATGGAAACCTTAAAGTCTTTTATCATGGAGCAAGTCAAAAAATTAATATATTTGACAAAAATCACAAAGCAAAACGATATACAAATCTTGGAACAGAATATGAAGCTGATATAAAGGGCTTCTTTTTTACTGAAAATAAAGATTATGCAAAAACATTTGGTGATGTTAATGAATATTACATAAATTCAGTAAAACCATTAAATATGGACAACAAAGATGATTTAAACAAAATATTTAAACCAATGTTAGATGAAATGTTAAAAAATGAAGACATATATCAATGGCAATATGATAAAGCAGTAGAAGACGGAACTATTTATAGAAGATTTATAGATGAAAATGGAGTTGATTGGGAAACAATTGATGAGGAAGCATTTAATGAATCTGTAGAAATAATGAGAGATTTAGGATATGATAGCTTGGAAGTAAACGAAGGAGACGGAGAAACTTCTATATTTGTGTTTGATTCAAACCAAATAAAAGATATAGATAACCAAAACCCTACAAGTAATGAAGACACAAGACTATCTCAATCAAATGATGAGTGGAAACGTTTCTTGGATAAAAACATAAAAAGAAGTGGGACAGGAAGAACATTAAATGATATTCGAACAGGACCTAATCAATTAAGCCAAGTTGAAACAACTGGAGAACAAGGTGCTAAGTATTGGCAATCACAAGGAACTAATGAAAAGGTAGCTAAATTACTAAGCTCAAAAGACATTAAAGAACAAGATACAAAAACATTAATTCAAAAAATCAAAGACGGTAAAGCAACATTAGGCGAAGAAATTCAATTATTCAAAAGAAAATTTGTGGATAAAGGTTCATTTATAAGAAAACTATCCAAATTAAAGAAAAACAGATTGTTAGATGCTAAATATGACAAAATGGGAACAGCACAAGCTGAAGCACAATACGACATAGGTAAAGCACAAACTGATTTAAAAGGAATCGAATATAAAAACTTTATAGATGAAAATAACCAAAAGGTTTCAATGTCATTAGAAGATATATGGAAAGATGTTGATGAAGATTTAGCAAATGAATATTTAGCTCATTGGTTAAATGTTGACCGTTATGGAAAAGTTAATGAATCAGGCAGAAAGTTAAAAGAAAACCTAGGCAATCAAGTAAAGCAAGGCAAAATTACTAGAGAAGAAGCTAATGAAGTATGGGACAACAGTGGTGAATTATACAAATATGTATTTAGCCCTGATATAACCGATAAAGATTCGCAACAAAGAATAAATGAATTAGAAAAAGCACATCCTGAATTAGTAAGATTTGGTAAAAATATATGGCAATATGGCAAAAATCAGTTACAAAACAGAGTAGAAGCTGGAACAATATCAAAAGAAGAAGCTGATAGGTTTGCTAATGAAACACCACATTATGTAAGATTACAAAGAAATGTACCAAAAAGTAATAAAGGCCCAGTAGAATTTGATAAAAAAGGCAACGCAACAGTTAATAAACAGATAAAAGAGTTTCAAGGAAGTACATTAGACATACTTCCTTTTAAAAATTCAATGGCAGAATATACTCAAAAAATTATTGAAGAGATAAGAACAAATGAATTTGCTAAAGAGTTAGCAAAAACAATGGGAGTATCAAGTACATTAGGTAATGTAAATTCAATAGATGAAATGTTTGGAGTAGATAATGAACTAATCAAAGACAATGGTGATGGAACATACGAATTAACATTCTTTAATAATGGGGTTGCTACTACAATACCTATTAATAAAGCAATATATGAAGCTATGCAACCAAACAAACATTATAGTTGGGAAGACAAACTACTATTCAAAGGCATAAGAAAAGTTGATTCATGGAGAAGAGCATTATTAACAGATAAGAACCCAGTGTTCTTGGCAACAAACATGGTAAAAGACTTGTTTGATGCTCCTTTAAATTCTAAATATCCAGTTGCATTTGCAAAAAACTATCCTAGAGCAATAAAAGAAATTGCGACAGGTGGTAAGTATTTTAAACAATACCAAGCATTAGGAGGATTACAAAATACATATTTTGAGAACGAAGGATTTAAAAAGCAAGGAAGTAAACTAAACCCATTAAATTGGATTGGGAAAGCAAATGAAATAATAGAACAATTACCTAGACTTGCTGAATTTATATCTACTATGGAGAAAACTGGAGATGTAAATGAAGCTATGTTTAATGCTGCTGAAATAACTACTAACTTCAAAAGAGGTGGAGATTATACAAAGGCATTAAATAGAAACGGTGCTACATTCTTAAACGCATCAGTACAAGGATTTAGTAAACAAATAAGAAACTTCACTGAAATAAACAACCCAACACAAGCAGTTCAAATGTTGGCAAAAATAGTAGTGTTAGGAATAGGACCTGCATTGTTTAATGATTTTGTCTATGAAGATGATGATGAATACAAAGAATTACAAGATTATCAAAAAGACAGATATTATCTTATCAAAGGTGAAAATGGTAATTGGATAAGAATACCAAAAGGTCGTGCTGTTAGTATATTTCAAAGTGCAGCAAGAAGAACAAAATACTTTGCACAAGGAGATAAAAAAGCATTTAAAGGATTTGGAGAATTAACATCTAGTCAAATAGCTCCAAACAACCCATTTGAAAATAATATCATTTCACCATTTGTAAATGTAGCTACTAACAAATCATGGAGTGGTAATCCAATTGTATCAAAATATATGGAAGAAAGAGTTAAACCTCAAGACCAATGGGATGCTAAAACAGATGAATTTAGTAAATGGATTGGAAAAGAATTGAAAATATCACCAAAGAAGGTAAATTACATAATAGACCAATATTCTGGTGCTATAGGAGATTTAGTATTGCCAAATATAACAAAATATAAAACGCATGAAGTAAATAATCCATTAGATATAATTGCAAATCCATTTAGAGATAAATTTACTACAAATATTGCAAATAGTAGCAAAAGTCAAAATGAATTTTATGATGCTATCACTGAAGCAACAAAATCAGGAACTGAAAAAGGTGCATTACAATTAAAATATTTAAACTCTCGTAGTAAAGAAATATCAGATTTAAGGAAAGAAATGATGGATTATCAAGCATCTGATGCTTCTGCTAAAGACAAGATAAAGAAAACAAGAGAGTATTTGAATAAAATAAACAAAATAGCAAGAGAAGCAACTGATTCATCAAAAGATATAAAAATTAATGAATATACAGCAACAATTGGTGATAAAACATACTATAAAGATAGTGGTGGCGATTGGAGAAAAGAAAGCGAAAAAACAGCAAAAAAAAGAGGATGGGATAACATTAGTGCAGAAGACTATTATGCTCAAAAACAAGCTGAAAATAATGCTTCCGAAAACAAAATAGAAAATACAATAAAAGCATTAAACTTTAATAATGATGACTATGAAATGTATTCATATAAAATAGGACAACTTAAAGCAGATAAAGATGCTAACGGTAAATCAATTAGTGGTTCTAAAAAGAAAAAAGTAATTGAATATGTAAACAGTTTACCAATATCAGATGTACAAAAAGCAGCATTATTAAAGAAACAAAATTATAAAGTAAGTGGTTATGACCAAAAAATTGCCAATGAAATTAATAAAAGTGGATTAACTCAAGCCGAAAAGAATGAGATTTACTCATACTTAAATTTAGGGAGGTAAAATATGATAAAATTCAATAATGTAACATTAGATGCAGAAATGGTACTAGGTGATACTGGTACCTTTTCTATTACTCCAAAACTAGATGGTAATACATACCTATCAGATGGAGATACCCTTTACTTCACAGTAAAAGAAAGAAGAAGTAAAGGTAGTTCAGATAAAACAGAACAAGAATTAACAAAGATAGCTAAAACAATAACTACATTTGATAGTGGTACTGCTACTATCCCAATAGAACCAAGTGATACATCATCTTTAGCAGCAGGAACATATATCTATGACATTAAAATAACAAGAGGAGATGGAACTGTAGATACATTAACACCTAATGGACAAGCATACTTCACATTGAAAAAGGGAGTGAGATAGATGAACTTTGATTACAATGTAGAAAAACAAGAAATAACAATCGAATTAAATACTCCTTCAATCACTTTAGATACTCCAACAGGTGGTCGTGGATTACAAGGTATTCAAGGTCCTAGAGGTAAAACTGGGGATACTGGACCTAGAGGCAAAGATGGTTACACACCAGTAAAAGGAGTAGATTATTTTACAGAAGAAGATATAGAAAGTTTAAACATACCTACCAAAGTATCGGATTTATCAAATGATTTAAACTTTATAGATAACACAATAGATAATTTAACAAATTACTATACAAGCACAAATACATATACAAAAACAGAAATTGATACTTTAGTAGGAAATAAACAAGATACATTAGTAAGTGGAACAAACATTAAAACTATAAACAACACATCACTTTTAGGTAGTGGAAATATTAATATTCAAGGTGGTGGTGGAGGTTCATCAACAGATGTTAAAATAAATGGAACTTCTATAACATCAAATGATGAAGCTGATATTCAAACCGAAGGAACATACAATGCTACAACTAACAAAATAGCAACAATGAGTGATTTACCAACAGTACCTACAAAATTGTCTGATTTAACAAACGATACAGGATTTATCACAAACACAACAAATAATCTAACTAACTATTACACGAAGACAAATACATATACAAAGACTGAGGTTGACCAATTAATAGGTGCAATAAGTACACTAGATATACAAATAGTCCAAACACTACCATCAACAGGTTCAACTTCTACTATTTATTTAGTACCAAAAACAGCATCAACAAATGATAATTATGATGAATACATTTATGTAAATAACAACTGGGAACATATAGGTTCAACTGAAGTCGATTTAAGTAATTACTATACAAAGACACAAACTGATGATTTGTTAGATGATAAAGCAGACACAAGTGATATACCTACAAAGGTTAGTGACTTAAACAACGATACAGGTTTTATAACATCAAGTTCACTTCCTACAAAAGTGTCTGACCTAACTAATGATGCAGGTTATATAACTGGTTACACAGAAACAGACCCTATATATAGTGCAAGTGCTGCTTCAGGTATTGCTTCTAGTGATATTACTAATTGGAATAATAAAGCAGATGAAGGCATACAAGAAATTACTACAAGCACTGTGCAAGTATGGAATTTAGATGATGGAGTATATAGAGTCCCATCAGGGAAATTAATATATTACACTCCAAGTAAAAGTTTTAGTGCAGGGACTAGAACAGCAACTCTAATAATAAATAAATCAAGTTCAAAAAAATATTTTGCATATATTTGTGGTGACTTTATAAGATTAGGTGAAAGTGATGGTACTTTAAGTGGTAATGTTTGTGATGTTATAAATTCATCTAACGTAAAAAACAACCTAACAACATCTTCTGATTATACTGGATATGTTTTAGATGCAAGGCAAGGCAAAGTATTAAAAGATTTAATTGATAATATGCAAAGCCAAGTAGACACCAATACAACAGATATTGGTGATTTATCACACTTAGAAACAACAGATGTAACCAATTTAGTTAGTGCAATAAATGAGGTTAAAGGTCCAGAATTTGATATAGATGATATTTTGGCAATTACCAACACATCAGATTCATTATTTATTCAACTAACAGATTTGTTAATTGGTGGGCAACAATTTTATATATCAGATGGTAGTGGAGTAAATCACCATTGTAAAGTAATTTATGGGCAAGAAGAAGTTGGTCCATACGGAGAGGAATTGTGGTTTGTTTATTATGATGGTGACAAATTTTGTGCAATTTATTTAATAACAATGATTAATGGTAGAACAGTAAGCGTAACAAAATCATCTTATTCTACAACAGACGCAAAAATAAATGGTACAACAGTTTCAAACATAATAACAAATACAGCATACGATAGTACAACAAACAAAATAGCAACAACATCTGATATAAATACAGTAACTGGCGATTTAACAACATTAACAACAACAGACAAAACTGATTTGGTTAGTGCTGTAAATGAAGTAAATGCTAAAGATGTAATATCTGTAGGATTAACATCTAATACAAATGTTTCTTCTAATGCTACATGGACACACTATACTGTACCTATTGACGAAGTAAAAACAACAATCGGCAACAAATTAACATTTAATTCATCAACACACAGAGTTATTGTAGGAGATGGTGTTAGTTATGTAAAAGTAAGCGTATACACATTATTAAGAGGTATAACAAGTGGAATTGAGTTCAATGTAAGAAAAAACGGAAGTGGTGTTGTATCCCTTAATGTACAACCAAGAACGACATCGATTTTTGAGAATTCTGCAGCATACTTAATAGTACCTGCATCTAGTGGAGACTATTTTGACTTTACAATTAGAACAGGAGCAACTGGAACAATAACTATAGCTGGTGGAAGTTCTACAGCAATAACATTTGAAGCGATGAATTAAAAAGGTGGTGAGGTAATGGAATTAGCAGTAGCAGTAGTAAGTGGATTATGTGTAGCAGTACCTAGTGTAATTGCAACAATATCAGCAAATAAGAAATCAAGTGCAATAACTGATTTTAAGATTGAAGAACTAACAAAAAAAGTAAACTTGCATAACAACTTAATAGATAGAATGTATCACGTGGAAACACGCGTGGCAGTAATTGAAGATGAATTAAAAGATAGGAAGTGATTATGTGAAAAAGTTTAAAAAAATAGCTAAATATGGAGTAAATATCCTAGCTATAATAAATGCTTTATTGATAGGTATTTTACCAATATGGAATATTAATGGAGATAAAGTAACAGATACTATTAATGTAATAATAGCAGTATTAGGTACATACCTATTAGGAGATAAAGCATATACAAATAAAATGACAACAAAAAAGGATGTATTATACACTAAAGTAATAAAATAGAAAGAGAGGTGATGTTTTGTGACTTATAAAGAATTCGTCAAAAGGTATAATGGAAAATATACTGATTGGGATGGATATTATGGGGCACAATGCTGGGATTTAGGTCAAAGATACTTTACTGAAGTATTAGGAATCCCAAGTAGTGTATTATCAGGTTCAGGATTAGTAAGTAATATGTTAAAAGGAGAAAAATACAAATTAATGTTAAAATACTTCGATGTAGTAACTACTCCAAAGCAAGGAGATGTAGCAATATGGGAATACGGACATATTGCTATTTTTGACCATGCAAAGAATTATTACTTCAGTCAAAATCCAAATCCATGTAAGATAATGAAGATAACAAGAGGTGGAGTACATTATTTCAGAAGAAAAGGTACTGCTCCAAAAGAGAAAGTAGACCAAATCTTACATGTAGGAAGTAAAGTAAGATTCAGTGGAGTATTTAAAGTTGATATATTAAAGACACCTTTAGGAACTAACTTATTCGGATGCACAACTTTAACAGGATGCTCAGCAAAGAATTACAAGAACGGAAAAGCTAAAAGTTATGACTGGATTAAAGCAAAAGACTTTGTAGAATGTGATAAAAAAGGTAACACAACAAAAGACCAATTACTAAAAGGTGGTAAAAGTTATGTTAAAAACTCACACACTTACACAGTAAAATCAATTCAAGGCGATAGTGCTATGATTACAATTAATAAGCACGATAGTTTAATAAAAGCAAAATATTTAAAAGAAGTATAGGAGGAATTATGAAAGAAGTAAAAGTAAAAAAGATTGAAAAAGAAGAACCAATTATTGAAGAAGTAAAAGAACCTAAAGTAAAGAAAGAAACAAAAAAAGAAGCTATATTCTATATAGTAAGACAAGGTGAATCTTTAGAAGATATTGCTAATAAATTTAACACAAATGTAGAGACATTAAGAAAAATAAATGGTAATATAAATCCAGTAGGTGGAAACCAAATAGTTGTAATGTAGGGAGTGATAATATGAAAGATAACGGTCTAGCATTAGAATTGTTATCAGATTATAAGAAAGCAAATAAAAGACAGTTTGTTATTATTATAGTAATTCTAGTAATGTGGTTTTTGACAATAGGATATTTAGTTTATGTCCTTAACGATATAGGAACAATAGAAACAACAACTCAAGAAATTACAGATGTAGAGTCATTTGATAATACAAATATTGCGAATGGAGATATTAATGGCAACGATTAAACAAACTAGAACTAAAACTACCTATATAAAATCACAAGTTAAACCTAAACATTGTCCTACATGTGGGGCTTTCATAGCAGGTAGAGGTAACAGAAGTGCTAAAACTAGAGTTCACAAACGATGAACTAGATTATATAAAGTCAAAGATACACTTTACTGAATTGCAAAAGAGAATCATAGATTATAGAATGGATGAATACTCAATAACAAAAATGTCTATGCTAGAGAATTGTAGTGAGAGTACAATCAGTAGAGAGATTAAGAAAATTAAGAAAAAGATTATGAAGATAATATGACAAGAAGTAGGTAATTCCTACTTCTTTTTTTGTGCAATAATTTAAGCAGAAAGGAGAAATACACCTAGATAATTGTTTAAAACGCAGTCTATAGGTAATAAGTATTTCTCTTTTCATATTTTAGGAGGGAATTATATGTTTGGTAATTATAATCCACAAATGAATATAGAAAGAATTGATAAGCAAATATCAGATTTAGAAAGAATAAAGAGCCAGTTGCAACAACCGACTCCAACAAACTTAACGCAAAACTTTCAAATATCGCCATCAAGAGAATTTATGAGATATGCAAACTCTATAGATGAAGTCCAAAAAGAAATAGTTTACGGAACAACTCCATTCTTCAGTAAGGATATGTCTGTTTTATGGGTCAAAAACGTCCCAAATACGATTAAAACATACGAGTTAAAGGAAATTATCAATAAAGACGAAAAAGACGTAAAAATAGAGTTTTTGATGGCAAAAATAGCCGAATTAGAGAAGGGAATGAATGAAAATGCAAAATCAAATAATGACGATGTTGATGAACCAGTTGAAAGCAAGGAATCCTCAGATGCTTCAAATGGTAGAAAAAGCAAGAGCAAATCAAAGTAATCCAATTGATTTATTTAAACAAATTACAAACAAGAGAAGTCCTGAACAAATGGATGCGTTTTATAAACAGGTGGAACAAATGGGATTTTCTCCAGATATAATAAACAAATTTAAAAATTAGGTATCAACATTATGTTTGATATAGATTAGAAGAAAGGAGGAAAATGATGAACGGAAGTAGTGGTATACAACCAACTGTTGAATTAGCAACTACTAATGGAACATATCCATATCCTGTTATGTTTGGTAATAGTGGGTTTGGTGGAAATGGTTTCTGTGGTGATGGAGCATTATGGTTAATCGTATTACTTGCATTAATTTGGGGTAATAATGGAAATGGTAATGGTTTCTTTGGAAATAATGGTTTTGATGATGGTTATGCTTGGTTAAGTAATGGTCAAAAAGAAATAATGAACAATACTAACAACGGATTCGATACATTACATCTATCAAATCAACTTGAAGGAAATAGAGATGCTATCAATAATCTATCAACACAAATCTGTAACGGATTTAATGGAGTGGAAATCTCAGCAGATAATAGACAAATGGCTAATATGCAACAAGCATTTGATTTAAGTAGACAATTCGCTGATTGTTGCTGTGAAAATAGATTAGGTATTGCTAATCTAGGAGCAGATATTGCTCGTGAAGCATGTGCTACAAGAACTAGCGACACTCAAAATACACAAACATTACTTACTGCAATAACTGGTGGAATTCAATCTATAAAAGACCAATTATGTCAAGATAAGATTGACGAGAAGAATGACGAAATCTCACAATTACGTCAAGAAATCTTATACGCCAGAGGACAAGCTAGTCAGATAGCCCAAACTCAACAAATAACATCAAATATTTACAACGAGTTAAAAAATTGCCCAGTCGGCACAGTCCCAGTATTTGGAAATCAACCTATCTTTACTTGCTCAAACAATTTAGGAAATGGTTGTGGATGCACAGGTACAAGTCAATTTATTTAATAGCATAGAGTAGAATACTACTAACTCGATTACGAGAACTTGCTAACTAGAACAGGCAAGTCCTGTTCTTTTTAATAGAAAGGAGAGATATAATGATACAAAGTACACAAGAATTGCCTTTAATATTGCCAACAAATACAAGTGATATAACTTTTTTAAACGATGAAATAAGAACTAGAAGTGCAACATGTAGTGGATGGCTAAATCATACCGAAGGAACTAGCCAATATACAATTTTAGGTAGTGGTAATTGTAACTGCCCTAATGTTTATAAAATAACATTTAATGCAAATGTTACAGGAGCTACTGCAGGTTCAATAGAAATTGGATTGAAAGAAAATGGAACACCAGTAGTCGGAGCAAGTGTTAATGAGGTTGTTACTCCTGACGAATACCAAAATGTTTCATTTACTAAAGTTATAAGGTTATGTCCTAGAGAAAATGTCACTCTAACAATAGGTTCAATAGCTGCTGTTAGTGGAGTAGTAGATACGCCAATCGAAACAGTACCACCAACAATAAAGAATGCTAATTTAATTATAGAAAAAGTAAGATTTTAATGAATAATACGATAAATAATTTATCCTTAGTGTTGCAAATGCTAAGTTTAGAAATATTGTTTAGAGATTACAACAATAGTGATTTAATGCAAGAATTACAAACACAGGATGAAAAATATCTAAAAAAAATAATATCTCAAAACGATGAGATATTAGGTATTTTAAAAGAAAGGAGTAAATCCGATGGAAGAGAAGATATTAGATAAAACAAGTGAATATATAGAGAAAGCTGCTGAAGATTTTAATAATGTAGATATTGATTATTTGTTCAAAGTGGTGGATATTCACAAAGATATAAAGGAGGTAGAATGTATGAATAATTATGGTAGATATGGAAACTATGGAGAATACGGCGATTATGGTCGTAGGGGAGTAGATGCTCGTTATCGTGGTGAAAGTTATATGGAAGGTATGAATGGAAGTTATAGAGCATACGAACAATCACGAAATGAATACAATGCAGGTAATTATGGTGCAAAAGAAGATGGGTTAAAGGAACTTGAATATATGCTACACTCATTAGTAAAGTTCGCTAAAACCATAAAAGAAGAAGCAACTTCACCAGAAGAGCAAGAAATTGTAAGAAAACATTTTATGAAAATCAGTGAAATGTAATGTATAGATTTTATAATGCTAATTCATTAGGGAGGTTTGTTAATGATTGTACCGTACGAGCAATATCAACTGCAGAGAATAAAACATGGGATGAAACATATAATGAACTAAGTGATTTAGCCCAAAGTAAAGGAACAATGATGGATGATAGTTACTTCATAAAATGGTTACTTGATACAAGATATAGAAGAATACCAATGTTATCAAAAACAGTAGGAGAAGTATCTGGGCAGTATCCTGATAAAATCCTATTAATCACAATGGATGGACATATTACATGTTCTAAATATGGTATAGTCTATGATAGTTTTGACTGCAGAGATAGAATAGTAGAAGATGCGTGGATAGTAAAAGACTAGAAATAGTCTTTTTTCTAGTCTAAATAATTTTTACCATATCTAGCAATAAAATCTTCTTTTGTTTTACCATAATAATCTAACCAAGTTTGCTCAGCAATCTTTTGTATTTCAACAATCTCTTTCCAAAATTTAGGGTTTTTATGAAATGATAACTTACCAGTTCGGTGCATCTCAGGAGTTAAAAATATTACCAAACCATCTTCAATAGATTTATTTCTATTTCTTACTCCGTGAAACACTTCGTTCCTTTCTAATCCAGGTAATCGTTTAGTTGAATACCATTCGTTTTCAGGCATTATACAAAACTCTTCACTCATATAGATTTGTTCCTTTCTTCAATAGCAAGTTTATACCAATATCTAGCAGACCTAGGACTACAATAAACTCTATCAGCAATTTCATCCCAATATAAATGTCTTTTTTTGCCATAACCATCTACTATAAATTCTTTTTCTCTAAGAAAAACAACTGCTTTAATCGCTTCACCAAATTTAGCAAGTCTTTCTATTTCTTTGTCCTTTAATGTGTTTAAATCTTGCATCTTATTTTTTATATAATCTATAGTAGCTTCTAATTGTTGTTGGTTTTCAAGTTCGACATACTTTAGAAGTGAATCAATATGTTTACCACCATCTACTTTTACTTTGTCTAATTGTGTTGCTTTAGGCATTACCAAACTCTTTAGTGACTCTAATCTATTCTCATAATATTCCAAATCGTTTTCTAATTTTTCTAATTCCTTATAAATAGTCTCTAATGTCATTGTTTATCCCCTACTTTATATGTTTTATACCTTTTTCTATCCCTGAACATAAAGAACTTGTTTAGGTCTTTTTTATTTTTGAATCTGAAGGCATCTTTCATAAAATCACAAGTCTTGTCAAATATAAATGTCGGTTTTTTTATATACCCTCTTATACTCTCAACAATATACACTAATTAAACCTCCTCTATTTCTACTCCGTACTTATATTCAACCATTTTCTTTTTTAACCTATAAACATCTGTTTTAAACCCCTTTGTATCGACAATGTGTAATTTATCATCCTTTGTTGTAATGTACGTAAAATCAGCTATATAAGTGGTTTTTCGTACTGTTTTGTTGTTTATTTTATATTTTGGAATCAATTCATAGGGGACTTGGAGTTTTAACTCCTTAATTTCCCCTATTCTTTGTAAATATTCCAGTAATTGATAATGTTTCATTTCTTTTATGCTGTCGAATTTTATTCCTTTGTACTCTACTTTGGTGTTATTGTACTTATTTTTCTTTTGGTCTATTGAGTTGCTTAGTAGTCTTTCGTACACTTCTTTGCTTACTCGCATTCTTTTTCCTTTCATCAACTATTCTAATTGTATATCTATCAATTACTTTAGGTTTTTGAAATAATACAAGTATTATACTTGCACTACATAACATTCCACCTAGAAATATGAATATTAAATCACTCATTTTATTCTCCTTTAATTACTATTTTGTTATATAAGTTTAGATAGCATATAGTTTCCCCATACTTTTTATCAAAAAATCTTATATAACCTTCATTAATTTGTTTTTTAAATGTTTTTTCTCTCATTTCTACTTCTATTTTATAAATCATTTTGTTTTTGTTGTTATAACAATAAATATAATATTTTTTCATTCTTTATTCTCCTTTATCTAAAAATCTTTTTTCCTTTTTCCTTTGCTTTTTATATATGCAAATATTTCAATTGGTAGTGTTAAAATATCTACTATTATCAGTATGGGAGTAAATATTATAAAACTAATTAGAAAAAATATAGAAAACATGTAATCTTCGTAATATATATTCTCTTTATATTCATCAAACCAATATTTCCACATTGATATAGTCATCATTATTTATTCTCCTTCTATATGTTGACTTCTATATTGTTCTAACCAAAATACTAATTCTTCTATTTTAGTTATTATGTTTATCTTTTCTATACTATTTTTAGTATCTTTATATAAGAAGTCATCTATCTTACTTAAATATTCTCCTAATTCATCTATAAACTCATTAGTCATTTTTGTTCTCCTCTAAATAGTCTATTATTTCATTGATTTTAATTCCTAACTCTTTAAAATTGCTATCTAATAATCTTCTATCTTCATTTGTCATTCCGTTTTGTCTTTTACTAAATGTATTTTCTTCTATAAAGTCTAGTTTTCTTATCTTCTTATCTTCTTCTATTATGTCATCAAAACCAATTACTTCAACATTCAATGTATCTTCACTTATTCCAAATTTTTTTAAATATTCTTCAATAGAACAATAATAATTTCTTGTGTTAATTTTTATATCGTGTCTTACTTCTTCATTTGCTATCTTATTTAATAAATCTATTACTTTCATTATTTATTCTCCTTTATCATTAATTGTTATAGTTGTTAAATCTCTATTATCATAACCACCATAATTTATTTCTTTGTAATATACAAGTTTTAATGATTTAACTTCTGCTATTTCTAATGTTTCAATTAATTTTATTAAATCTTCTTTTTTCATTGTTTATTCTCCTTTATCTAATATTTCTAATAATTCTCCAACATTGCATTTATCAAATGTATGTGTTAATACTTCACCATCATATCTATCTTGTATATATTCTATTGCTTCTCCTATAATATTATTTAGTCTATTTCTTTCTTCCATTAATTCCTCATTAAAATCTTCTAATCTATCATTTTCTTCTTTTAGTCTTTCTACTTCATTGTGTAAATATTCATTTTCTCCAAACAATTCAAGAGCATTTAATTTATCTTCATCTATCACTCTTTATCACTCTCCATATCCTATTATTACTAACATTGTAAGTGTATATACTATTAATCCTAAGAGCATTCCTAGAATCATTCTTCGTCTCCGTATTCTTTTTTGTATATTTTTATAATTTTCTTCAATACTTTTAGTAGCTCATTCTCACTTATTTCTGATTGTTTTGATAATTTCATAATCATACTTGCAAATTTATACATTATATGATTTATTTCTCCACACATACTTGCCATATTATCGTTTCCAAATATCAATACTTCTTTTGTGTTATGTTCTAATTCGTGATATATCTTAATTTTAAATTTTTCTATTTGTTTTTTCATTTCTTCTTTATTTTCTATCATTTTTCTCACCTTTTAACCTTTCAATCTTTCTTTCTAATCTTTCGATTTTCTTTTCTAAATTTGTATTTATGTCTTGTAACTGTACATTTCCTTGATACACACTTCTCATTTGTACCAAATCAATATTTTGTTTTTCAATTTTCTTTTCTAATTCTTTTATGTGTTTACTTAATTTCTTTATTTTTTCATCTCTTACTTTCAATTTAATTTCTATATCTTCCATTTAGCACTCCTATTTTAATATAGTTAATGTTCTGTTTTTACCATCTATATAATTAATATAACCTTTTTCTCTTAATCTTATTAAATGAAATTGTATTGTAGATACACTACTATTATTTAATTTAGCTAATTCTCTAAGTGAAGGACTATAACCATTTGTTTCAATTGTGTCCTTAATTAAATAATACATCTTTTCTTGTACTTTTGTTAAATCATCCATTATTCCCACTCCTCTATTAGTTTTTTCATTTTATAGTCTTCTATTGTTTCTAATCCTAAATCTTTACAATCGTTATTTACTCCTTCGAGTAATATTCTCATTTCTTCTTTGTTATATTCAGAAGAACCTTTATAAACTACATACCAATTACAGTGTTTACCATTTATTTCACCTTTTTCTCTAAAGTCATAATATTTAAAATATCCTTTAGGATTTATACCCGGTGTAAGAGGAACTAAAAATGATTGCCCGTATTTTTTCAGTTCCATGATATACATTTCTTCTTTTGTTGTTCCTAGTTTATTTGCTATCTTGTTACACAATACCCATAAAGCTGAATTTGCATTTGTACCTCTTTTTTCTATTTGTTCTTCTAATGTAATGGTTATCTTTTCTGCATTTGATAGTTTAGTCCACTCGTCAGTAGCAATAACTCTTTGATTGTCGAATTGTAAAGTTACTTTTGGTCTATGTAAAGCATAATCTAATTCTAAATCTATTATCTTTCCTGTTACTTCCATAGCTATCACCTATCAGAAGGGCAAATCTGAATCTTGAATTTCTATTCCATTTCCTTCGCCTTTAATGTCGTAAGGTGTTGGTTCTTTTTTTCTAACATTGTTTACTACGTCATATTCAGGTTCGCCTTTTTTCTTTGTTCCTAAATATTCAATACTATCAGCAACTACTTCAGTTATGTTTCTTTTGTTTCCTTTATCATCTTCATAACTTCTTACTTGTATTCTTCCTGATAATCCTATTTGGCTTCCTTTTTCTTGGTATTTGCATAGGTTTTCTGCTTGTTTTCCCCATACAATACAATTAATAAAGTCTGCTCCTTCTCCGTATTTATCTACTGCTAGAGTAAAACTAGCTACTTGCTTATCACTTTGTGTTGTTCTTAATTCAGGGTCTTTAGTTAATCTCCCTGTTAATATTACTTGATTCATTATTTTCCTCCTTTATCTAATATTCCCCTCTTAATATTTCTTCAAAATCACTTTGTATATCACATAAAACATTTGCAGTATATATATCATAATCGTCTTTATCTCTTTTATATAACATTTCTCTTATTTCCTTTATGATATTATTTAGTCTTTCTATTTCTTTACCCTTTTCAATTATATTTTTTGATAAATCATATAAACCTTTTATCATTTCTTCTTTTCTCATATCTTTAATCATTTCTTTATATTCTTCAAAAGGTCTTACTTCTTCACTCACTCTTTATCACTCCAATTCAATCAGTTTTCCTTTTTTACCTCTTGGTAGATGTATCATGTAAAAATGTTCTATATCTTCTCCAGTTAGGTATTTAATTGCTTCAGCATACATCTTTTCTTGCTTTAAACATTTTTCTCTGTTCTTTGGTGATGCAGAAGCATACGTTTTTATATCGAAAATTGCCTTCTCCTTGAACTTTTCACTATCGGTAGTATAAATCCTTATGAACTCATAAAACTCGTCTGTATACCCCATTTCTTGATGTTTTAGATAATCTTCTATTTCTTTATGAATTAATGTACCTCTCATTTGAGCACTTTCTAACACTTTAGGGTCTACATTTGAGTAAGTTCCATCATCCAATAGTCTTGTTACACTAGGTATTATCTTGTCTCCTATCCTGTAGGTATGGAATTCCTCATTATAGGTACAGGTTGCGTTGAAATCATCTATTCCTGTGATAATATCAACGCATCCACCAAACTCCTCAGTATTAACTATCTTCTCGCTTAGTACCATTTTCTTTTCTTTCTATTATCCTTTTAGCAGTTTCATAACTCATGTTTTCAATCTTATCAACTTTGAAATAATTTAACATAGCGGGTATATCATCTACTAATTCTCCTAGTTTCTTTATTTGTGCTTTTGTAATTGATTTTGTTTGTTCATGGTATTCATCAGTATCAGCATCTTTTGTATCGTCTATTAAGAAAAGACCATTTAAAGCATATTTTCTTGCATAAGAACTTGCTGTTCCTGTTATTTGACTTCCATCCATACCTTTCTTTTCAGCATCTTCTCTAGCAAATGCCGTATTTTCTATAGTAGAAATTTCTTCACTTTCTATATCAATTAATCTTGCTGTCGCTTTTACATAAAATCTTGTTTCAGATGCAGGTACTATTGTGTCAGTTAAAGTCAATGTAAGTTTATTTTTCTCTAATAGTGGTTTTACTGCCTCTAAAATATCTTCACAACTTCTATATTTGTACTTTCCAAAACTATTATATTGTCCTTTTGGTGCTTTTAGTTCTTGTTGAACCTTCATTAATTTCTCATATATATTCATTATTTATCTTCTCCTTTCAATATATATCTAGCATAAGATACACTATCACCATATCTATTTTTTGAACTTTCATATTTAGTTTCAATATTTAAACCATCTTTATATCTTAAATCATAAATAACAGCACTTAATCTTGTTATTCCAAATTCCTTAATTGCTTCCCAAGAAGTTATACTCTTATTATCAAAAAGATATTGTTTAATTCTATCTCTATGTGTCACTCTTTCCATTCTTTTTCACCTCCTTTAATTGTTTCTTTAATTTAGTAATATCTTCTTTTAATTTAAAATTTTCTTCTATTAATTCTTGTATTCTTTCATTAAACAAGTCTTGTTGTTTGACTCTTACTTTTCTTTCAGTATTAAGTTCTAATATTTTATGTTCTAACTCATCACATTTAACATCATATTTTAGTTGTAATGTATTGTACTTCTTTCGTGTTTTTAAATGTTCGTATATTTTATCTAACATATTAATCAGCTCCTTTATGCTTTTTCAATTCTAATAGTTTCTCATACACTTCTTTATATATATATTCTTCTTTAGTTGAACCATATCTAATTTGAAATAACAACCAATTTTCTAAGTTCTCTATTACTAATTCTAATTCTTCTTTATTCATTTTTTTCACTCTCCTTTAATAATTCAATTTTAAACTTATCTCGTTCATTTCTATAAGGTACTCCATAACAAGTAGGAAGTTGTTTTTTACGCATTGTTAATAACATTTCACTTGGTTCAATATTTTCTAATAGCACGACATCATTTATTACTGAGAATAGAACTTTAACTTTTCCATACACTTTTTCAAACAATTCATTTACTGGTAGTGTTATTTCATATTTCCCATCTATCTTATTTGTTCTTTGCAGCTTTGGTACTACATCGAATATCCAATACTTATATGCTCCCATCATGTACTTTCTTAATGCTTTTTCTTTTTTAGAGAAGTCAACTTCATCTATGTAAGTTAGTATTTTTCTATTGTCTTTATATTTTTTTGTTACTACTTCACCATCTTTATTCATTGTGTCATTTCCTCAAGCAATTTATTCATTTCTTCAGTTTCTTCAGTAGAAGCAGCAGCACTATTTTCTTTATCAAACCAATTAGGTATTATATCTTCTTTCTTTGTGTTTCGGTTTCTTTCCCAAGTTCTTACACACGCTTTCCAATCCTTCATTTTAGTTTTACCTACTAACCAACCTTTACTTTCATAAAAATCTATAAAGGTTTCAGCATCAATACCATTATTTCTTTCTAAACAATATTGTTTTACTTCTTCTAGTGTCGGTTTCTTAAATATATTATTATTTTTATTATTATTTTTTATATTATTGTTGTTTGTATCAAATTTTTCACAATCAAGTTTCTTAATTTTTTGAAAACTTGTTTCTAAATGATTTGTAAACAAGTTTATAATTGATAAAGTATTTAATTTTATATGTCTTTTTGCTGGTATTCCTTTTAAAACAACGTTAATAATATTATATTGAGATAGATTATCTAAACATTTCTTTTGCTCATAAGCACTTAAAGATGTACTTTCTTCAATATTTTCAATAGTCGAATAAAAATAACCATCTTCGTCTAATAATTCATTCTTTTTATAATAATTATACTCACTTGCTAATTCTCCTAGTATAATAGTCTCTTTTAAACCTAAAATCTTGATTAATGAACGATTAACAACTATAAAATTGTCGTTTGCTAATACATTTATAATACTATCTTCCATGCTCACTCTCCTTATCTATTACCATTGTACCATTATATAGTACCTATGTCAAACTTTTTTTATTTTTTAATTCTTCAAAAGCAAATCTAACAAATTCAGCTTTATTCATACCTACTTTTTTTAAGTATTCACACAAATTATTGTATTCTTCCTTTGGTAGACGTGCTGCAAATACTGTTGTTAGTTCCTTATTTCTTTTCATATTGTAAGCAATTTTATTTAATCTTGCTTCTTCACTTAAATTACTCATTTTAATTCTCCTTCCTAAAATATTACATTTAAATATTGTTCAGTTTTACCAGGATGGTAGTCTTTAATTATTTGTTTTTTAACTTGTATAAATTGTGTTTTATAATCATCATTAAAATACATTGTGTTTGATTTTTTATCTAACCATCCAAGTTCTTTTTTATCTTTGATTGTCCTAAACTCAATAGAGTAGGGTGTTTCGTTATATAAGTATCTTGGTGTTTTACTTCCTACTCTAACTAAGTTTCCTAACCATATTGTTTCTTGCATCTAATCACTCCCTTCATTTACTATAATATCACAATCAATATAAATTGTCAATATAAAATTTTAATAACAATCAATATCAATCATATCGGCTTTAATAACTTCGAAGTTGTTCATAATATAACTTTCAATAAAATCTATTTTACTCTCAGCATTATCTCCATACTTTTCAATTCGTTCTTCCCAATCTAATTCACTTAATTCGTTAGCTAATTTTTGCAATTCTTCTTTTTGATTTTTATCACATTTTACTAAAAATAATTGTTCATAATTGTAATCATAATCATTTTCAAACACTTTTATTATTCTATATTCCATTTAAAATTCCTCCTTCAAAAATACTATTATATCTTCTAAACATTTATCATAATCATCTTTTAGATTATGTGCATCATAAAACTTTAAATCAGCTACTGCATTAGATAATGTTTCTTCTTTTGAAGTGTTTATTAATTCTTCATAATCTTTAATTGTTAAATAATCATCCCAAATATATTCAAAGCCTTTATCATCCCATATTTGAAAAGTATCACTTACACTTGTTTTCTCTTTATCATAAGAAACACACATATTTACATCTTTATATATAAAGTCTAAATATCCATAATCTAAATAATCTTCTAAACTTGTTATTTCACTATCTTTAAATCTACATAAAAACTTACTTAATTCTTTTAAATCATCACCTTTACTAATTCTTTGTTCTAACTCTTCTTTCATAAATTTATAATCATTAATACCATTTTTTATTACAGCTTTTCTTCTAGCATCTATATACATATTACTCACTCTCCTTTTCAAATTCAAAATAATCATATAATTTACTTGTTAATACTGAATAAAACCAATTAATAGATGTTCTTATTGTTTTATATTCTTTTTTATTTATATCACCACTTTCAATATCAACATATAAATCAGTTAAAACATTATCAATAATATCTTCTAATTTTTCTCTATTTATCATATTAATCACACTCCTTAAACATTTTTATTACTTCTTTGTCCTGCATCCAGGTATAAACTAAATTTTCAAATTCTTCTTTTGATAATTTTTTTACATAATCATAATCATCAAGGTCTCCATTTTTTAACAAAAATTCTACAAACCTTTTAAACTTCTTATTATCTATCATATTAATCACCACCTATTACCAACTGGATGTATAGTAAAAATCACTATAAAAACCATTTTCATTATATTCTTTTTCTTCTTTTAATACCTGTGTTAGCATCTTTATTGTATAATTTATATCTTTCATGTACCACTCATCATAATCAGTGCTTCCAAAGAAGAAACCATCAGTAGTAGGTAGTAATTTTTCTACTTCTTCAGCATTTTCTATATATTCACAATCAACCATTTTTGTTATAAATTCTCCATTTTCATATATTCTTGCTTCTCTTTGTCCTTGCTTCATTACTACAATCTTTTTAATCTTTTTACATATTTTTAATAATTCTTCTAATTGTTCAGTTTCTACATAATAATCTCTACAATCATCTTCACCATATTGAACATTATCTACAAACCATTTATGAATAGCATTTGCTTTTCTCCAATCTCCTACTATCTCTTCAATATAACTAACTTTATTAAAATCAATAGGTATTTCTTTATCATTAGCAGTTATAAATATAGTACCTTTAACTTTTCTATGTTCCCAGTTAGCTCCTACATACTTCCTTCTTTTTAAAAACATATCTAAACCCATATTAATCACTCTCCTTTAAAATATTTTCTTTTTCCCAGTATTCTACTGTCATCCCCATACCATTATCATAATCAATAGATACAATATCAGTATCGTTATACCATACTAATTCCTTTACTAATTCTAACCATTGTTCTTCATCTATTGATTTTTCTTTATATAACCTATCGTTGTATTCTTTTATTCTTTTCACTTCTCCTAACATGTGCGTACCATTATCATAAATATTCTCCATTTTAAACACTCTCCTTTAATTCATAATATTTTTGTGTAATAGTTCTTTCTTTTTCAACTATCTCATAATTTTCTAACATATATTTACACTCTTCTATTAAATCATCGCATAATTTATCAAACTCCTGGACTAATTCTACTTGTTTAATTAATTCATTTTTATACCACTTTAAACCACCATAATTTGATTGTATATCTTCTTTAAAACTCTCATAATTATCATTAGAAGTAATATAATAATCTAATACATTGCAACTATTATTATCATTATATAAAACTAAATAGCCACCGCTTCTTCCATTAAAACCAACTTTATATCCTGGATGCTCATATTCCCAATCTTCGATGCAAGTATTAATTGTAAAATAATTATCTACTTGTAAAATATCTAATATCTTCCAATCTAAACCTAGTTTATATATTTTTACATTATTTGCGATGCTTTCATTTAAATTCCAACTATTCATTGTAAAATATGTATAATGTCCTTTTAAAAATTCAAACATTTCTTTATTACTATTTTTATTCACTCTCTTATAAAACATATTTAATCACACTCCTTTATTTCATAATTACTAAACATATCTAAAATATCATATAATTTATTTATTTCTTCATCAGTTAATAAGTCGCTTCCACTTTCAAGATTGTTTTTATCATAAAATTTCCATAATGTATCTAACATATAATTATCAATAAAGTCTTTTAATTCTTTTACATCATCCCACTCATAATTATTAAAACTATTTTTTAAATCTAATATAACTTTCATTTTTTTTCACTCTCCTTCAATTTGTTTTCTAATTCTTTAATATAATCTAATATCAATTTACATGTATCACCACTTAATTTTATACTACTATCTAAGGTTCTAAATGATGCAGCAGTTTCCATATTTATCAATATTCTATCTAGTTTAGATAATTCCATATTAATCACACTCCTTTCCTGCATAAATATAAATATCTACAATATTATTTAAATGTGTATTATCAATAAAATCTTTAAACTCTCTAACTCTATTGTTAAAACCTTTAATACAATTATCAAAATTGTCTAGTAATTCATTATTTTGTTCATATATTGCTTTTACATATTCTAATCTACTTTTTGCCTGTTCTATTACATTATGAAATTCTACATTTCCTTCATAATCTCTAGTAAATATTTCAATATCACAATTATATTGTTGCTCATTATTTACATAAATATATAATACCTTGCTTCTTATTTCTTCTTTTGTATAGATACCAAAATTATCGCTACAATCTTTATAATGTATCATCCCTTTTTCTTCTAGGTATTTTTTAATTTTATCCAAGTCTCTTTTATCAAACTTTTTGTATTTTTCAATGTTGTTTGTTTCAAAATAATCAATAATATTCTCTAAATATTCAATTACTTTTCCTTCTTTTTTAATCATGTCCTTTAATTTGATTTTGTAATCATCCTTCCAGTAAATTGTTTCTAATTTGTTTCCTTGCACTTTAATCACTCTCCTTTTCTTTTTTCGCAAGTTTTAACTCCTGTTGTAATTTTATATTACCATAATCAATATAAATTGTCAATATAATTTTATCATTTCTTTTATTTCTTTTGTATTATGTTCTACTAACTCTATAAGTTTTTTTATTGCTTCTATATCATCTTTTGTAAAGTCTCTATTTATTCTATAATAATCATTGTATAATATTCTTGCATTTTCAAATAAATCAAATAATTCTCTTTTTAGCATCATTGTATCCCAGTTATTCATATTTAATCACTTTCCTTATGAAATTTACTCTCAATTTTAAATCTAGGTTGCGGAGTAGTCTCATCGCAAGTACAATTATATAAATATATTTCATGTTCTATTATTGATTTGACTGCTCCTAAGTCGTTGTATGTACCTATTTCATACCAATTATTATTTTTATTATCTTTTTTATATATTGTCCACATTATTAATCACTCTCCTTCTCATCTACATAATCAACTAATTTTAAATAGTCGTCTCTAACTTTTCTATCCCAGCATGTTAAACATACATAAGACATTTTTTTAAGTTCTTCTATAAACTCTTTTCTATCTACTTTTTTATAGCATCCAAAAGTATTATCAACTATATAATAATTATTGTTTTCAACTTTTAACACTCCATATCCATTAAATATTAATTCCATTTTAATCACTCCTTTATTTTTTTATCAAAACTTTTTTGTGCTTTTTATAGCACTTTATAGAGTAGAATATGTTAAATATTTATTTACTATATTTGAAAGTTAAAATAATATTATTTATTTGATAATTTAAGTTTTTAATTTCATTTTCTACTTGTGGAGTTTTATCTTTAATGCTTAATAATTCTTGTCTTTTTTTATTCAATTTTATTAAAAATAATTTAGTTTCTTTATTCATAATTTTCATATAATCACTCCTATCTAAAACTATCTATATATTCTATTTTTTCTTCTATTGTATCTTTAAAAATTAAGTCGCCGATTAGTCTATCTACATCACTCCATAATGTTTCATAATCATTGACTTTTTCTAATTGCATCATTAATATATTTTTACTATTACATTTATTTATCCATAAATCACTATTGAAATAATTGTCTTTAGCATAATCTTTTAAAATTCTTTTTTGTCCTTTACTTAAATATCTCATTTTATCACTCTCCTATATTTCCTTATACCAGTTATGTGCTGGAGTTATTACTAAATAATATTTTTTATTGTCTTTTTCTACTATTGCATGTAGTACAATTACGTTGCTATTATAACTTCTTATACCATAATTTTTAACAATATCACAATTATTAATTAATAAAGTTCTATAATAATTATAAACTCTCTCTTTAGCATCGCTCCAGCGACTATAACAATCTTCTAATGTTTTAAACTCTCTCCAGTATCCTTGCTCCATTTTTTTGTTCTCAAAAAATGTTTCTCCTAATTCTATAAATCTTTTACTCATAATTATCACTCTCCTTCTTTTTTTGAGTAAATAGTGTTATTTTTAACACTTTACAATCTATAAAATAATTATAGGTTGTAAACTATTAAAAATAGTTCGCCGTTTATTATGTCTTGCTATCAACATTTTCAACCTGCTATATTTAGGATTTCCACCTTGACAGGTTCGGTCTATGTTCTCCAGCGCTTATCCTGACTGGTGAGTGTCAATTACGTTCTAGTCTCACGACTGCACTTATTTAGTCAACTCAGCATGTCGGCGCTTGTACCTGGATGCTTGTAAATTGTGGTCTATCACTCTCCTTGTGTCGTGCTGTTGTTCCTTCGTTGTGATACCAGTATCTCATAAGTAATATATATTGTCAATACTTTTTTTGAAAAAAATTTGAAAAATTTTGTCAATTCTTCGCATTTCCTTATATATCAACGTTTCCAGGATGTAAAAAAATTTTAAAAAATTGTAATTATTGCCACCAGTTGCCATCCATAAAGTGATATAATGATATAGTAGAAGTATATAAATGATACAAGCAAATGTTTGAAAGTGAGAGTGATACCAGGATGGATGACTTAATCAGGTATAAACATAATCATAAACTAAGCGATGATGATATAAAGGAAATACTATTATATTACTATTTAGATAATACTAAACAAACAAGAGACGACTTATTAAAAAGATATAATATAACTAAGCAAACATATTATAATATTGTTAGAAACGATAAAAACAAACAATTGATAGAAAAAGATATAACAGCAGCAAGACAACTCTTTACTCAAAAAAGCAACATTATAATAGATAAAGCACTTAACAAGATAAATGATAAGATTGACAAGGACGATGTAAACGCTAAAGATTTAATCACTATAACTGGTATATTATATGATAAGACAAGATTAGAACAAAACTTGTCAACATCTAATAATAGTATAAACATCAATTTAAAAATAGAACGCTAGGAGCACGACACAACACAACGCATGGAGTGACGAGGCGCCAACCAATAGAGGTATACAAGCACTGTCAACCTC
>ODAJ012182136.1_pt1 | contig 40627 bp, 36 predicted proteins | sample 1539241 | NCBI WGS metagenome assembly ODAJ01 (sample SAMN02144231, study PRJEB22623) | gut metagenome | biome: sheep rumen | host: Ovis aries | place: New Zealand
GCGGCCGCTCAAGTACCTCAATCTCTTAACGTTTACTTCTTTATGGCCACATGAAGGATATGTTGCAAAGGTACGAAAAAGTGAGCACAATACAAAATAAAAACACGCAGTTTTTTTATTTTTATTGTCGAAAGCAAGTACCTTCGGCGAAGCCAAAGGTACGAAAAAGTGAGCACAATACAAAATAAAAGGCGAATTTTTTTTAAAACAGGACGATTGTTGCTTTTAAATGAAAAAAATATTGTACCTTTGCGGCGTAACTGCTAAATAGAGAGATGAACCAACTATCAGACATTAAGATATGCGTCATCGGGCTCGGCTATGTGGGCCTGCCCTTGGCGCGCCTGTTCTCCACAAAGTTTCCCACCATAGGGTTCGATATGAACCAGGGTAGGGTAGATGCCCTCATGCAGGGTCACGACGCCACGCTCGAGGTCAGCGACCAGCTACTGCAGGAGGCCATCAGCCAGCACGGCTTCAGATGTACCACGTCGCTCGACGACGTAAGGGACTGCAATTTCTACGTTGTAGCCGTTCCCACGCCCGTTGATGAGAACAACCGCCCCGACCTGAAGCCCCTATGGGGTGCCAGCGAGACTGTCGGCAAGGTTATCAGCCAAGGTGACGTGGTGGTCTATGAGAGTACCGTCTATCCGGGAGTGACCGAAGAGGAGTGTCTGCCCGTGGTGGAGCGCGTCTCGGGCCTGCGCCTCAACGTTGATTTCTATGCGGGCTACAGCCCTGAACGCATCAATCCCGGCGACAAGCTCCATACGGTAGATAAAATCAAGAAGGTGACTTCAGGCAGCACTCCAGAGGTGGCCGACCTCGTGGATAGTGTATATAACAGCGTACTCGTGGGTGGCACCCACAAGGCTCCCTCCATCAAAGTGGCCGAGGCTTCGAAAATCATAGAGAACTCGCAGCGCGACGTGAACATTGCTTTCATGAACGAGCTGGCCAAGATTTTCAATGCCATGGGCATTGACACGCACGACGTAATAGAGGCTGCCTCGTCGAAGTGGAACTTCATCAAGCTCTCGCCGGGACTGGTGGGCGGTCACTGCATCAGCGTCGATCCCTACTACCTCATTCAGAAGGCGCAGGTGTATGGCGTGCTGCCACGCGTAATGAGCAATGCCCGCCGCCTGAACGACGGCATGGGCGACTATGTGGCCCAGCAGGTTATCAAGCTCATGAACAAGAAGGGCGTGATGGTCAAGGACGCCCGGATTCTGATTCTTGGCATCACCTTCAAGGAGAACTGTCCTGACATACGCAACACGAAAGTGGTGGATATCTATTCCACCCTGCGCGAATACACATCCAACATCACCGTACTTGACCCTTGGGCCAATGCTGAGCAGGTAGAGAAGGAGTACGGCATAAAGATTGTCACCCACCACCCCTCACCCCTCACCCATCACCCGTCACCCCTCACCCACCACCCATACGATGCCGTCATCCTGGCTGTTGCCCACAGAGAGTTCCTCGACATGGACATCCGGGCCCTGGCCGCAGCTAACAGCGTCATCTACGACGTCAAGGGACTGCTGCCGCGCGACGTCATTGACGGCCGGCTGTAAACACCCATCACCCAACACCCATCACCCAAAACCCCTCACCCCTCACCCCTCACCCAACACCCCTCACCCAACAATGACCAACTCACAGCGTGTCTTTTCCAACACCATCGCGCAGTATCTGAGAACCGTCGTGAACATGGTTCTCTCGCTTTACACCGTACGCGTGGTGCTGCTGGCTCTTGGACAGAGCGACTTTGGCCTTTATACGCTGGTGGCGGGAGTCGTTTCCATGCTTTCGTTCGTCACCGTCTCTCTGGTCGTCACCACGCAGCGGTTTATATCCTTTCATCAGGGACAAGGAAGGGTGGACGAGATGCGCAAGGTCTTCAACAACAGTCTTATTATACATATTATAATAGGATTCGTCATCGTAGCCCTATTGGAAATTTTCTCCCCCCATTTATTCAACGGGTTTCTCAATATTCCCGCCGACCGGACAGATGCAGCAGCGTTTGTCTATCAGATGGTGCTGCTGATGCTGCTGCTCTCTTTCGTCACGGCGCCTTTCCGGGCCTTGCTCATCGCGCATGAGGACATTGTCTATATCTCTGCCGTCGATGTGCTCGACGGCTTACTGAAAGTGGGACTGGCCATCTGCCTGACCCATTTGCCGGCCGACAAGCTGCAGTACTATGCTGTCATGATGGTCTCAGTACAGCTGTTCAATTTCCTGGCTTTCGTCGTGTTCTGCTCCTTGCGCTATCAGGAGTGCGGTCTGCCCCGGCTCAGCCTCATGTCTCGCAAATACGTGCGCGAGCTGCTTTCCTTTGCCGGGTGGAGCATCGTGGGCACGGGGTGCATCGTGGGGCGGCAGCAGGGAATAGCCATCGTCCTCAACCGCTTTATGGGCACCGTGGTCAATGCTGCCTACGGCATTGCCTTCCAGATAGCCAGCTACACCAATTTCCTTGCTTCGGCCTTGTCGCAGGCCATGGCACCGCAGATTGTGAAGTCGGAGGGCCGTGGCGACCGTGAACGTACACTGCACCTGGCGTGTATTACATGCAAGTTCATGTTCTTCCTGCTTTCGGCCATTGGCATTCCGTTCCTTTTTGAAGTAGATGACATTCTGCGGCTTTGGCTGAAAGAGGTGCCTGAGCATGCGCCGCTGTTTTGCAGCATGGTCATGCTGGCATCCCTGGCTGATTCTCTCACGGTGGGGTTGGGACATGTCAATCAGGCTATTGGACGGATAGCCCGTTACACCCTGTTCGTCAATACGCCCAAGCTGCTGACCCTCATACCGGTATATATAGCTCTCTCGCTGGGCTATGGCCTCACTTTGTGCGCCGTGGTCTATGTTATGATAGAGTTGATAAGTGCGGTCATCAGGCTGCCGTTTATCCATGCCACGGCCGGACTGGACATTTCGTCGTTCTTGCGTCAGGTCACGGCAAGGGAGGTGCTGCCAGCCCTTTCGTGCGTCACTACCTGCTATCTCGTCACTTGTTTTCTTCATTTCCCGTTCCGTTTCGTGCTCACCTTCGTGCTCTCTGCCGGCGTCTATGCCGCCGCCATCTATACACTCGGACTGACATCCTACGAGCGGACAGTCATAACAAGCATCAGGCAGTGGGCAACAGCTAAAACCCAAAACCCAAAACCCAAAGGCCAACTGCTAAAGGCCAACAGCAAATAAAAGCCATCATGAATCAAACAATCAAGAGAATATTTCCCCGCTTGTCGGCGCAGCTTCATAGTATTCGAGAAAGGTACTATGAGTTTCTGGGCCGCCACTGGCCCAAGTACCTGATGAAGACGTGGTACCACACACTGTACGGGGAGCGGATGGACTTGGACCATCCGCAAAACATCGATGAAAAGCTCAGCTGGCTAAAGCTGCACGCCGATATGTCGCTCTGGACACGCTGCGCCGACAAGAGCGCGGTGCGCTCTTATGTCGAGGAGCGGGGGCTGGGGTTCACGCTCAATGAAGTATATGGTGTGTATGAGCGGGCCGAGGACATCGACTTCGGCACCTTGCCCCAGAGCTTTGTCGTCAAGACCACCAATGGCGGTGGTGGCAAGACAGTGCTGATAGTCAAGGACAAAGCCACCATCAACATTCCTGAGACCTGCAGGACGCTCAACAGCTGGCTAAAGCTGGCAGTGGGCTATCGCTACTATGAACCCCACTACATCGCCATTCCGCCACGGCTCATCATAGAGAAGTATCTTGCGCCCAATGCCGGAGAACATTCTCTCGTCGACTATAAGTTCAACTGCTTCAACGGCCAGCCCACCTCGGTGTTCTTATGCTCGGACAGACATTTCTACGAACATGTCTGCTACTCCATATATGATCTCGACTGGCATCTGTATCCTGAGAAGATGAAGCCCAAGTACAGGACTACAAAGATTTATAAGCGCCCGGTGTCTTTCAACAGGATGGTGGAATACAGCAAGGAACTTTCCAAGGATATACCCTTCGTGAGGGTGGACTGGTATGAAATCAATGGAAAACCTATCTTCAGCGAAATGACTTTCACACCTGGCGGTGGATTCCAGAATTTCTATACCAAAGACTTCAGATTAGAACTTGGACGGCAACTCGACCTGAGCCACCTCTCGTAAAAAAAGAAATGTGACAAACAACATCCACATGCATAGAATCCACAAAGGAATATCACGCAACTATCTGCTCATCACGCTGCTCAGCATGCTCATACTCATCAGCGGTATGCCCAGCATACAGGCCAGTACGCTGTTGGTGCTGCTCTCGCTGCCCATGCTGAAACGGCCGGTGAGTCTCATTCCCATGCTGTTCGTCACCTCGTGGAACATGTCTTTCGGCATTTTCGGCATAGGCGCCTATTTCTACTACTTCTCCCTGTTCTTTATTGCCATGTTTTTCAACCATAGGCAGTACGGCCGTTATGTAGGCCCCAACTTCACTACGCTGCTGTGTCTGCTCTTTGGTGCATATATTGTTTTCAGTACCTTTTATTCCATTTCCCGGCAGATTGCGCCTTCCGTCAGGCAGATGTTCACCATCTTCTCTGTAGCCTACGTCGGGCTGTACCAGTGCCGCGAGCGTAACTATGTATATAGCTGCCTCTTCTGGATTGCCGTAGCAGCCTCCTTCTATTTTGGCCTCCGCATGCTCATGTCGCCTATAGCTTACGTCACCATAGATGCTGATACGGGGTTTACCAACACCTCGCCCCGACCGACCATCATGAGTGATGTCAACCCCAATACCGCAGCGCAGATTATCGCCGTACTGTCCATCATTCTCTTTATTGCCGTCATGCGGTTGAGGAAGTTCAAGGACGGGATTATACTGGCGCTATTGTTCAACCTGAATACGCTCATCCAACTTGGCAGTCGCACGTCGTTCTATGCACTTGCCATCTGCTTTGTCTTCTATCTCTTCTTTGCCACGCATATCAGCAAGGGGCGCAAATTCTTCCTGATGCTGCTTACCGCTGTTGGCATGTATGTTCTGCTGCAGTTTATCGACATGATGGAGAACCGTCTCTTTTATACAACCATCTTAGAGGACGAAGGTAGTGGACGTTTCGTCAGCTGGACGCGACTATGGGAGGAGGTGGTGCCCAAATATTGGCTGCGAGGCTTCGGCTTTGGCAGAGAGAACTACAGCATCTTGGGCTACCACTTCGATGCCGACAACCTCTATTTAGACCTGCTCTGCCAGTTGGGTATCATCGGCTCAACGATCTTCTACGTGATGCATTTCCGGATGATGCGCCGAGTGAGCGCTGTCAGAAAGCGCAGCGTGGGCATGGAGATGATGTTCTTCATACTGCTCAGCTACCTCATCTCCGGACTGGGAGAGTCGGTGTTTGACTTCCCACTTTACTGGGCCACGCTCATCCTGGCCGGCACGTTATACCCATCACCCAACCCCCGTCACCCATCACCCAACCCCCATCACCCATCACCCAACACCCGACTATGACCAACTACTCTGTCATCATACCCTATCGAGGCGATGCGGCACTACTGCACAAGGCCGTGAGCTCGGTGCCCGACCGCACCGACATGCAGGTCGTCGTAGTCGATAACAACCCCCAGACGCTACCCCCGGCTGACAGACCGGTACTCGGCCAAGCATCGCTGCTGTACCTTACCTCCAACCCGGCCTTGGGAGCCGGACATGCCCGCAATGTGGGACTGCGGCAGACGAAAGGACGGTGGCTCCTCTTTCTCGATGCTGACGACTATTTCACCCCGCAAGCCTTTGAAGCCTTCGACCGCCACTTAGACAGCGAGGCCGACATCATCTACTTCGATGCAGACAGTGTCAACCTTCGCGACGGCTCTCGCAGTAACCGCCACAGGCCGCTGCATAGGTTCCTGACAGCCTATCTCAAGACCGGCAACGAAGACAGCGTGCGCTATCTTTTTGTCAACCCCATCTGCAAGATGATGCGCTCCACACTCGTCATCGGTGGCGGCTTCCTGTTCGAGGAAATCAGGGTGTCCAACGACCAGATGTTCTCCATTCGCACTGGCCATGCCGCCGCCAAAGTGGAGGGAGACCCCGCCGTCGTCTATATGATTACGACAGGAGAAAGCAACTCCTCGCTGACCCGCACACGCACGGCTGAAAACCAGTTCATTCGCTACCAGACGGCCATCAGGCAGTACCACTTCATGGAGTCCATAGGTCGTCCTGACCTGCGGTTCCACCTCCTCTCGTTCGTGCTCCATGCCTTCAAGGACTTCGGGTTCAAAGAGGGCGTGAAATACCTCAAGACGGCTCGCCGGGAGCATGTCAACATTTTCTTAAGATAACATGGAAATATGAAGATTGTCCACATCACACACCACTATATCGACGGGCTGGGGTATCAAGACAACCTCCTGCCACTCTATCAGCATCTGCAGGGCGACGATGTTGTAGTCATTTCCGACAACGACCACCTGGGCTATATACAGGACGACGGACTCGCCGCATCCATCCGTGCCAAAGGCGACGACTATACCGTTCAAGGGGTGAGGATACGCAAGATAAGGTGCTACCTTAATACCTCTAATACCTCGTTGCTCTGTCGGGGACTCTATCGCCTGCTGCGGCAAGAACAGCCTGAGCTCATTCTCCACCACGGCGTGGACAACTCAACGATGGTGGTCGCCGCCTTCTACAAGAAGCGTCACCCCTCGGTCAAGCTCTACGTCGATAACCACGCCGATGCAGTCAACGAGTCGCACAACCGACTGTGGGACTTCTGCTACAACCGCCTGTTGCTGCCAGTCACCGTCAGGCTACTGGCTGGCACCATCGACAAATACTTAGGGGTGACGCCACTGCGCTGCCACTATCTGCACCATAAGTTCGGCATACCTTACTCGAGCATCAGCCTACTGCCCATTGGCTGCGACACGCGCAGTGCCGAAAGCATCAGACCCGACTCGGCGGCATTGCGCCAGCAATACCACATTCCGCGTGAAGCCTTTGTCATTGCCAGTGGAGGCAAGATGGATGCCTCGAAGGGGACGCTTGACCTTATTCGTGCCGTCGAGGCCCTGCATGACGAAATGCCGCAACTGCACCTGATGCTTTTTGGTAAAGCCGACCGGCAGGTAGAACAGGCTGCTGACGGGAAGCCTTACGTCACCCGTCTGGGATGGTGCGACCGCACCACCACGCTCTCGCTGCTGTCGCTGGCCGATGCTGGCTGCTGGCCGCGCTTGCACACCACGCTCATCGAAGATACCGTGGCCTCGGGCAAACCACTCATTGTCAAATCGTCAGGCAACGTGAGTCATCTTCAGGCAGATGCGGGTGGCATCTTTCTCCGTAAGGGCGACAGAACAGAACTGGAAGAGGCCATACGCACCATGCATGACCACTACTCGCTTTACAGCGTGGCAGCACAAAAGGTCCGCCGCAAGTATAGCTATGACACGATAGCCACATCACTAAAAGAAGGAACGCTCTATGGATTTGAAGAATAACATCAGGCCGGGACAGAAAGAGTGGGTGACACTCATACGGCGTTTTGCCAATTTCTTGCGTACACTCTATATGCTCAAGTGGCGCTACCCCTATGTGAAAGCACCGATTGGGCTGAACGACATTGTACGCATACCGTCAACGACTGACATTTGGTCGCCTCACAGGGACGTGTCTCTTGGGAGCCATGTGCAGTTCGGACCTCATTGCGTCATACAGTGTGACATAGCGTTTGGCCACCATGTCCTCATGGCTTCTTCTGTGGCATTCGTGGGACGTGACGACCATGTTACCGACATACCGGGACAGTACATCTGGAACTCTGGCCGCAGCGACAAATACAAGACCCACGTTGGCAATGACGTATGGATAGGTCACGGAGCCGTTATCATCTCAGGGGTGACCATCGGCGACGGAGCCATCGTCGCCGCTGGGGCCGTCGTCACCAAAGACGTACCGCCTTGCACCATCGTGGGCGGTAACCCTGCCAAAGTCATCAAAGACAGGTTTCCCACAGAACAAGAAAAAGAACTTCATCTACAAATAATACAACAGTCATGCTGAAACTAAAAGACATCACAGTCATAAAGTCCATGCAAGAGCTAACCAACATTCCCGAAGGGAAGGTGCTCATCAACTGCATTAACTCCCACTCGTACAACGTGGCGCAGAAGGATAGCCTCTTTGCCGAGGCCCTCCTCAAGGGCGGCTACCTGATACCCGACGGGGCCTTCATCGTGATGGCCATGCGATGGCTGAAGGCTAAATCGCGGCCAAAAGAGCGCATATCTGGTGGAGACCTGTTCGCCTTCGAGATGGAAAAACTGAACAGGCGGGGCGGCAAGTGCTTCTTTATGGGCAGCAGCGAACAGGTGCTAAGTCTTATCAGGAAAAATGGAGCACGGCTATACCCCAACATACAGATAGAGACTTACTCTCCCCCCTATAAATCAGATTTCTCTTGCGAGGACAGTGAGGCCATGATTAGTGCCATCAATCAGGCTGACCCCGACTTAATATGGATAGGTATGACGGCACCCAAGCAGGAAAAATGGATCTATAATAATTGGGGTAAACTCCATATTCATTGTCATGTAGGTACCATAGGTGCCGTCTTCGAATTCTTTGCCGGCTCGGAGAGAAGGGCACCACTTTGGTTTCAAAAGCATTCGCTGGAATGGGTATTCAGGCTAATACAAAATCCTAAGAAAATGTGGAAGCGCTCTGTTATCGGTTTCCCGTTGTCTTTATGGTATATGCTGAAGGAAATGGTAAATTAGATTTAGCCCATCATGGTATGGGACATGTAAAAAGGAGAGAGGACGCCGCAGCTTTTTGGCTGCTACGTCCTCTCTCTCTCTTTGTCTTATATATGAGAATTATCGTGTTTACTGCAGGAACTGGTCGGCCTCGGTGTTGGTGGGGTCGAGCTCCTTCACTTTACGCCAGTAGTTTTGGCACTTCTCCTTGTCGGCCTTTTCGTTGTAGTACCATCCCAGGTAGCGGTAGCACTCTACGAGGCGTGTGGTCTCGGCAGCCTCGCGGTTGGCCTTGGCCTCCAGCATGCTGGCAGCATTCTCGTAGTAGGGCTTTGCCAGACCACGGCTCATGTCGGCATCGATGGTGGCGTTGAGGCGGGCGCGCAGGATGTTCAGGTACTCAGCGTTGCCAGGGAACTTCTGGATGGCTTCGCCGTAGGTGGTGTCGGCCTTCATCTGCCACTGCTCACGCTCTGTTTCGGGCACTTCCTCGGCGTGCTTCAGGTACATACGTGCCAGCGAGTTGTAGTCGTTAGCGTTGGGGTTGCCCTTGGCGTTGAGGTACTCGTTGTAGTACTTGATGGCGTTATCAAAGTCGCCCTTGGCGGAGTAGGCGGAGTAGATGGTCTGGATGAGGCTCACCTTGTTGCTGGCGGGAACTTCCATGCCCAGTGAGGTCTGGAACGAGGCGATGGCTGCATCGTAGTCGTTCTTGGCGCTCTGCAGGCAGAGACCCTTATAGAAGTGGTCCATCCAAGAGGCCTTCAGACTGTCGGAAGCCGTGAACAGACGGTCGCTGAACTCGAGAGCCTTGTCGAAGTTGCCCAGCTCGTAGTTGAAGAACATGCCCAGACGGTTGAAGGGTGCGTGGCGCGGGAAGCGCTTGATGCCTTCCTCGACGATGGGCAGACCCTCGGCGTGCTTGCCGGTGAAGTAGTGGGCAGTGGCGAAGTTGGTCAGGTCGCTGCGGTCGAGCTTCGACATGGGGTCGAGCTTATAGGTATCGATGGCCTTTTCGAACTCCTTGTCGTCGAACCAGAAGCGAGCCTTCATGGCGTTGACGGCAACGTCAGGACGCTGAACAGCCAGCTCGTCGAGCTTGGCAACGGCGAGCTTCGGGCTCACCTTACGATAAACGCTGGCATACTTGAAGTAGCCGTCGGGGTTCTTCGGGTCGTCGTCGATGGCCGACTGGTACTGTATGGCGGCGTCGCCGGGCTTGTCAGCAATGGCCAGCAGGTCGCCCAGCAGCAGGTGTGCCGGTGCGTAGTGGTTCTTGGCTGCCTTCAGGGCCAGCTCGCCGTACTCGCGGGCTCTGGTCGTGTCGTTAGCCTCCTTGAAGGCCACGCCGATAGCTGTGAGCACCTTGGCGTTCTTCTTGTTCTTCTTATAGACTTGCTTCACCTGGTCCTCAATAGCGTCGAAGCCGCTCTTGTTTTCCTTGATAACCTTGGTGATAGCGTTGATGGTGGCCTGGTCCTCGTCCTGAGCCATAGCGGGAGCGCTGAATACTAACATCAGGGCTCCGATGAATAGATATTTAATTGCTTTCATAATCTCGTTGTGTGAGTTTAAGTTATACTTTCTGTTGTCGTTAGTGTGACGTTTTATATCTGCAAAGGTTTATCCTTATTTACTTACGTTAACTTCTCTGACGGTCAGGTCGCCACGATAGGGCAGCAGGCTCGAGCGGAAGATGATGAGCTGGCCCTTGGGTGAGGAGACGAACTGCGAGAAGCCCCAGGGCAGCCCGTGTATGGGGTCTGTGCAGAGGGCGTAAATAGTCCGGATGAGAGGGTAGTTGCCGTTATATAAATAATATTGGTAAGGCTTCCAGGAGTTCATGGCCGTGGCCGTGTCCATTCGGCTTACCGACATTACCTGAATATTCTTCTTGAAGGTGACGTTTGTCGTGTCGCGTTTGTCGTTGAGCCAGTTGGAACCTATGATTCCAATGGAGTTGGCATGATTCTCAACGTAGTTGACAACCTCGGCACTCGTCTTTACTGCGTAGATGTTGGGGCTGTTGATGGGTTTGCCGTCAAGGATGCTATCTACGCACCAGCGCACGGTACTGGAATTCTTGTTGTCAAAGACAACCTCTATGTCTCCTTGCTTGGAGTTGGGGTTTACCTCTTTCCACTTCGAGACCTCACCCGAGAGGATGCGCCTGACGTCCTTGATGGTGATGCAGGTGTCGGTGTTGGCCTTATTGACGATGAGCGACAGGCCGTCGTAGCCTATAGGCATGGAGACGGGTGCGCCGCCGATGGCCTTCAGGGCTTTCTTCTCTTTCTCGGTGTAGTCGCGCGAAGCGAAGATGAGGCATACGGAGTCTTTCAGAAGCAGTTCCATGGCGGCGTACTCGTCCGTATAGATGGGGTGTAGCACGGCGTCGCGGTAGGTGGCCTCAAAGACTTTTACTTCTTCATTGATGATTGGACTGAAACTCTCGTCGGCAGCAAATGAGATTTCTCCAGCAGAGAAAGTGTCAGTGCGGGTGTATTTACTATGTTTAGGTTTGCTGTCGGAACATGCCGACAGCAAACCTATAATGAGAGTTAATCCAACTGTTACGTTGAATAATTGCTTCATGAGATTACTGCAGTTTAAATTGAACAGGAACGTTGTACTTTACACGCACGGGTGAACCGTTCTGCATACCAGGATTCCACTTCGGCATGGCCTTTACCACGCGTACGGCTTCCTTGTCGAGCGACGGGTCAACGCCGCGAAGTACCTGAACATGAGAGATAGAGCCATCCTTCTCAACGACGAAGCCTACCACGACACGTCCGGAGATACCGTTCTCGGCAGCTACCGGCGGGTACTGCAGGTTGCGTGCAAGCCATGCACGAACGTCGCCTTCCTTGAATGACGGAGCCTGTTCAACGACATCGAAGATCTTGTCCTCAGCGGGCTTCGGCTCGGGCTGTGCCACCTCCTCGACAGCCTTCAGCACCTGTGCGTCGGCATCGTCGGTGTTACCCTTTACGTCGAATCCACCAATGGCGGTCTTTGTCTCGTTCAACTCGTCCTGACTCTTCAACTCCTTGTCTTCATGTACGTCCTTATCTTCCTTAACTACAGGGGGAACGAACTTGATAGAGCTCTTAACCTGCTCAACGGGCTTTACTTCCTCAATCTTGACAGGTGCTTTCTCCTCTACCTCAGCCTTCTTCTCGGCCAGTGCAGAGAGGTTCACATCTGCTGCGATGTCGGCATCACCTTCGCCAGCAGCACTGATGATGGCATTAGCGCCTACAACGGCGGCAATGAGAGCAGCGGCAATGAGCATAATGAAGATCGACCACAGATTACGCTTACCAGTGTTTTTGCGCAGCTGATAGGCGCCGTAGGCCTGATTCTTGCCTTCAAAGACAAGATCAACCCAACTATTGTCTATAAGATCAATTTTAGCCATAATCCTTAATACATTTTTTAGTTATACAATCATTCATACTTGATACCCTTCAACGTCAGAAGTTTCTGGTCGTCTTCGGTTACCTTATCAATGACGTACGTATTAATACCGCTAATCTGCATTTCATCAAGAACCGTCACCATGTTGTCGTAGGTAGCAACGTCAAGAGGCTTGATGATGATGGTCATCGTAGGAACCTTCTTGGGTTCGCCCTCAATGTTACCCTTCTTGATTTCGTTGAGCTTCTTTTCCCATACGGAATCGGGCACGTCGGGCTTGTCCTTCTTTTCCTTCTCCAACTCGTTCATTGCTTTCCTGATCTTGGCAACCGGGTAGGTTCCATCCTCAGTCTTGTGGTTCAAGAGAACGTCACGAATGCCTTCCTCGCCGTAGGTGGTCTCCTTCATGCAGGTGGGGTCGTCGTACTTCGTGATACCCTCAACGTAGTACAACTTGTTGTCGCCTGCCAGGTAGAACGTCATGGTCTGAGAAGCCTTCGCTTCGTTACGGTCCTGGTCCTGAATGTTCTGATCGTTACTTGGCATGGTCAACTGCATCGCCTGGGGCTTCTGGAGCGTGGTACACAGCATGAAGAACGTAATCAGAAGCATCATCATGTCCACCATCGGCGTGAAGTCAACGCGGACATTCATCTTTTTCTGTTTGCTTGCTTTTTGTTTTGCCATGTTACTGTACCTCCTTAGTTTCTTGTACCTTGTACGATGTAATCAACTGATAACGGTTCTCCTCCATGTCCTGGAGTTCAGACATCAGTTTCTTCACAGTCTTGTAAGAAGTCTTTGCATCAGCCTTGATACAAATCTTCAGCTCGTGAGAGTCCAGCGTCATGGAGTTCTTGGCGGAGCGCTTGGCTTCCTTTACCCACTGCTGGAATTCGCTCATGCCACCGGCGATACTGTCGGTGGGGATACCCTTTGTCTGCAGTACCTTCACCATCTGGCTCTGCGGGAGGTCCAGATAAGCGTGAAGCTCCTTGAGGCTAACGCCGAACATCGGGTCTTCCTTGAACTTCTTCATCTGCACCGGCGTCAGAGCAGGCAGTCCGTTGTTCTCCAGAAGAGTGACTACGGTCTGCTCCAAGTCGGGCGCCTTATCCATGCTCATGAACACCTTGCCTTCAGTGTTGACAAGGATGTTGAGCACATCCACATCTGGCACTTTGACCTTTGACTGCGACTGCGGCGTGTTGACCTGTACTGGCTCCGGGGTGACGAACGTTGACGTCATCATGAAGAAAGTCAGCAAAAGCACCATCACGTCCGACATGGGAGTCATGTCAATCCAGACGTCACTTTTCTTAATTTTTACTTTACCCATAGCGATAAATGTTTTTAAGGGTTAGCAAAAATTAAGCCTCGTCTGCGTGGTTAGCTTCGTAAGTCTGAGCAATTGAATAACCAACTTCGTCGAGGGCAAATGTCAGCTTGTCGATCTTGTTCGTGTAGTAGTTGTAAGCAACAACGGCTACCCAAGAGGTCAAGATACCTGATGCGGTGTTAACCAGGGCCTCAGAAATACCGAGTGACAGAGCCTGAGAGTCAGCACCACCACCAGCTGCCAGAGCTGCGAATGAACGAATCATACCTACAACGGTTCCGAACAGAGCGGTCAGGGTACCCAGTGTAACGATGGTAGCGATAATCGGCATGTTCATCGTCAGAGTAGGCATCTCAAGCTGAGTGGCCTCTTCGTGAGCCTGCTGGATACGGGCAATCTTCTGCTCCTTCTTGATGCCAGAGGTAGCTTCCATCTCCTTGTAGGTACGCAGTGAAGCACCAACAACGTTAGCTACGGTACCGCGCTGAGCGTCGCAGAGCTGCTGAGCCTTTACGAAGTCGTTTGCGTTCAGGGCTGCCTTGATGTTAGCCACGAACTTGGGGAGCTTGCCCTTACCGAAAGCGGTGTTCAGAGCCAGCCAGCGCTCGATAGAGAGTGCGATGACGGTGAACAAAAGGGTTAAGATGACGGGCACAACGATACCACCTTTGTAGATAGTACCCCAAATGTTACCGTCGATGACTTCGCCGTTCTCAGCAATGTGGTCGCTGTTACCGAGGAAGAATTTGAAGAAACAAACTGCGAGGATGAAACATACAACGATGATCCAGAACGCTGCTTTGATTCCCTGGAAGCCCTGGCTCTTCTTAGCTGGGGCTGCTGCTTTTTGTGTAGTTGCCATAATGTTAATTGTTTTTGATTTTAGTTATTTGTTAAAAATTAAGTTTGTTATGTTTCTGATTTAACGTAATTTACATCCTTTTATTGCCTTTGGATGTGGCTCTTCTTGCGTTTATCTCACGGCAAAGTTAACAAATTAAGTCGGACTAACAACTAAGTTAATATTTTTTAACTTGATTATTATCAATTATTTCAATTTCCCAACAACTTCTTTGATGCGTCGCATGGCCTCGCGGATGTTCTCGTCGCTCGTGGCGTAGCTCATGCGGAAGCACTCCGGGTCGCCGAAGGCGTCGCCTCCAACGGTGGCTACGTGTCCTTTCTCTAAGAGGTAGAGTGCGAAGTCGGTGGAGTTGTTGACGGTGTAGCCGTCGTCCGTGCTCTTCTTGCCGTAGAAGCTGCTGCACTTGGGGAAGAGGTAGAAGGCTCCCTCGGGCACGTTGACTTCCAGTCCGGGAATGTCCTTGGCCAGTTCCACGATGAGGTTGCGCCGGCGCTCAAAGGCCTGGCGCATCTGTTCCACGCACTCCTGGCTCTGGGTGTAGGCAAATTCGGCGGCTTTCTGGCTTACGGAGCACGGGCCGCTGGTGTATTGTCCCTGTAGCTTGTTGCAGCCTTTGACAATCCATTCCGGTGCGGCAATGTAACCGATGCGCCAGCCGGTCATGGCGTAGGCTTTCGAGACGCCGTTGACGATGATGGAGCGCTCCTTCATGCCCTCAAACTGCGCGATGCTCTCGTGCTTGCCCACGTAGTTGATGTGTTCGTATATCTCGTCCGCGAGTACAAACAGGTCGTCGTGCTGCTTGATGACGTCGGCCAGGCTCTGAAGTTCCTCTTTCGAATAGACGCTGCCCGTAGGATTGCTGGGCGAGCAGAGTATGAGCATGCGGGTCTTGGGCGTGATGGCGGCCTCCAGCTGCTGGGGCGTAATCTTGAAGTTCTGGTCGAAGCGGGCCTCTATGAAGACCGGTGTGCCTCCGGCCAGCAGCACCATCTGCGGGTAGCTCACCCAGTAGGGAGCCGGAATGATGACCTCGTCGCCGGGGTTAACCAGCGCCATGACCGTGTTGCATACGCTCTGCTTGGCACCGTTAGAGACCAGAATCTCCGAGGGCTGGTAGTGCAGGTGGTTCTCGCGCTCCAGTTTGCGTGCTATGGCTTGTCGCAGTTCTGCGTATCCGGGCACGGGCGAGTACTTGGAGAAGTTCTCGTCGATGGCCAGTTTTGCTGCTTGCTTAATATGGTCGGGTGTATTGAAGTCGGGCTCTCCGACGCTCATGTTGATGACGTCAATGCCCTGTGCTTTCAGTTCTGAACTCTTCTGCGACATGGCCAGCGTGGCTGACGGTGCCAGTCTCTGCAGACGGTCTGATAGTTGTGCCATAATGCTTGTTGTTTTCTTATTTAGCTGCAAAAGTAATCATTTTATTCTTCATAACGAAGAAAAGCGAACGTTTTTTTACTATTTCCCGAAAAATAGTGGCAAAATGCGCGTCATTCCAAATGTAGCAGGTGCCCCATGCGGTCCTGTTTGGTCTTCAGGTAGCGCAGGTTGTACTTGTTAGGTGTTACCTCGATGGGTACGTTCTCAACGATTTCCAGCCCGTAGGCCTCCAGTCCGACGCGTTTGACGGGGTTGTTGGTCATCAGCCTCATTTTGTGTACGCCGAGGTGTCTCAGCATCTGCGCTCCGCAGCCGTAGTCGCGCTCGTCGGCCTTGAAGCCCAGGCAGAGGTTGGCATCGACGGTGTCGTAGCCCTCCTCCTGCAGTTTGTAGGCTGCCAGTTTGTTCATGAGTCCTATGCCTCGGCCCTCCTGCTGCATATAGACCAGTACGCCCTTTCCTTCACGGTCAATCATCTCCATGGCCTTGTGCAGCTGTTCGCCGCAGTCGCAGCGCTTGCTGCCCAGGATGTCGCCCGTGGCGCACGACGAGTGGACGCGCACCAGTATGGGCTCGTCTTCCTTCCACGTGCCCTTGATGAGGGCGAAGTGCTCTTGTCCGTTGCTCTTCTGGCGGAAGGGCACAATGCGGAAGTGGCCGTGCTCCGTGGGCATATCGACCTCGACGCCCACCTCGATGAGCGACTCTTTCTTCAGCCGGTAGGCTATGAGGTCCTTGATGGTGATAATCTTCATGTTGTGCTGACGGGCGAAGGCTTTGAGCTCCGGCATGCGGGCCATGGTGCCGTCGTCGTTCATGATCTCCATCAGTGCGCCGGCAGGGTAGAGCCCGCTCAGCTTGCAGAGATCGACGGCGGCCTCCGTGTGTCCGCTGCGCCTTAGTACTCCGTGGTCTTGGGCGTAGAGCGGGTTGATGTGGCCCGGCCGTCCGAAGGTCTGCGGGGTCGAGTCGGGGTCGGCCAGTGCCTTGATGGTGGCAGCGCGGTCGTGGGCGCTGACGCCGGTGGTGCAGCCTTCCAGTTTGTCGATGGTGACGGTAAACGGTGTTCCCAGCATCGAGGTGTTGTCCTGTACCTGCCTGGGCAGGTCCAGCTCCTGGCTGCGGCTGATGGTGATGGGTGCACAGAGTACGCCGCGTGCGTACTTCAGCATGAAGTTCACCTTCTCGGGCGTTATCTTCTCGGCGGCAATAATCAGGTCGCCCTCGTTCTCGCGGTCTTCGTCATCGACCACAATGACAAACTCGCCCTTCCTGAAGTCTTCGAGCGCTTCGTCAATCGTATTGAGTCTGAAATCCTCCATGTCTTATACCTTAATATATATATATTATACAAATTTCTCGTCGATGCGTGCTATGATGGCCTCGTTAGCTCGGCGCATGACCTTCAGGTCGTGGTGCAGCCTATAGCGGAAGCGCAGCATGCGGAAGTAGAAGAACAGCCCCAGGGGCAGCACCAGGCCCGTTATGACGTTGAGCCATTTGCGTACGAAGGGTCGCGTGTGGGCGTGGGTGGCTATGATGGGTATGTGGTTCAGTTCGCCCATGATGATGGGGTCCCTGGTGTAGCTGAGGTTCTCGATGACGGCCTCCAGCTCCTCGTTGATTCCTTGTATGTCGTGGTCGTCGCCTGGCCGGAAGAACACCTTGACGGGGTTTGGCCAGCTGAGCAGCTTGTGCTCCTGGTTGTAGGCCACTATCTCGTCGTTGATGTGGGCCAGCTGCTGCCGGTCCTTCCGGTAGTCAGGGTCCTCAATGATGACCTCCTTCATCATGAGGTTTCGCTTCATTCTGAGGCCGAGCATGCGCATGGCTATGTTCTTGTAGAGGTCGATGTTGAAGACTACCGAGTCGTTGTTGGCCTTGTAGGTGAAGAAGACGGCGATGGGTGTCAGTACGGCCGTTCCGAGCCAGCGCCCGAACCATACCGTCCACTCGTCTTCGCGGGCCATGCGGAAGCCGGTGTTGTCGAAGATGTAGAACACGATGAACACGATGACCGAGATGATGACCGGCACGCCCAGTCCGCCCTTGCGGATGATGGCTCCCAAGGGCGCTCCTATGAAGAAGAAGATGAGGCACGACAAGGCCAGCGTTATCTTGCCCAGTGCCTCCAGTGAGTGCAGTCGCTCGTTGCGGTTCAGCAGTCGTGAGTACTCGCTCTTGATTTCCAGGTCCATCTGCGTGCTGCGTGCGGTCTCTATGGCCTGTCGCAGAATGCCCTGCTTCTCCTCGGCCTTCAGCCGGTTGAAGATGGTGTCGAAGTTTACCGTGTCCTTCTTGGCGGCGGCCACGGCCTTGAGCGAGTCCTTCTTCTCTATCTGCGGCTTGCGGAACTGCGAGTAGCGCGAGTCGTGGAAGAAGGCGTGGGCCACTGAGTCGTTAAACTCGCGTATGGAGTCCAGGTCGTGGTAGATGCGGCGTATGCTCTTGGCCTTGGCGTTGGCCGCTATGCCGCTGACGTCGGCCAGGTTGAAGTCGCCGTCGAAGTCCAGCACGATGCGCTTCGTGCCGAAGGTTTCGCGGCGGTAGGGCACGCTGGCACTGCCGGCAATGTCCTGCGAGCGCATGTTTTCAAACCACTCGCCGCTGTAGAGCGTCAGCAGCAGGTGCTTCTTCTCGGCGGTCGATTGCAGCATGCCCGAGTCGGCCAGGATGATGGCGTGGTCGTCGTAGCTGCCGTTCTGCCGGTATATCATGATGCCGTAGAGCATGCCCTTGTCCAGGTCCTTCTTCTGCACGTAGATGTTGCTGTTGGGCAGTCCGTCGTAGAAGATGCCCTCCGGTATCTCCAGCTCCGGGCTCTTCTGCTTCATGGAGAGCAGCAGTTGTCCGAACGACTTGTTGGCCTCGGGGCCTATGACGTCCTGGAAGTAGAACGAGATGCCGGTTACCACGAGCGTGATGACGATGAGCGACCGCATGGTCTGCATCAGCGATATGCCGGCCGCCTTGATGGCTGTCAGCTCTGAGCTCTCTCCCAGGTTGCCAAAGGCGATGAGCGAGGAGAGCAGAATGGCCAGCGGCAGCGCCTGGGGCAGCAGCATCAGGCCCATGTACCAGAAGAACTGTGCCAGTACCGATACCGAGAGGCCCTTGCCAATGAGGTCATCGACGTAGCGCCACAGGAACTGCATCATCAGCACAAACTGGCAGATGAAGAACGTACCCGCGAACAGCAACAGGAACTGTTTGGCGATGAAAATGTCTAATTTCTTTATTCGAAACATGTTTCAGCCTGCAAAGGTACGATTTAGCGAGAACAAAACAAAGAAAATTTTTTTTTTTTTTGTCGAGTGTAAGTACCTTCGTCTTCTTTTTTGAAGGCAAAGGTACAAATTTTAAGTGAAAAGTGAAGAGTGAAGAGTGAAGAATTTGCTGCCGCTTTAGTATTTTTTTATTTAGCCGGCCAATTCTTCACTCTTCACTCTTCCCTTTTCACTCTTCATCAGAGTCCGCTGACGCGGTGCAGACGGTCCAGATTGTCGTCCCAGATGCCGCGCAAGTCGTCTATGTCGTCAGCGTCGGCATAGTCGGTTATGAGCATGTTCAGCTTTCCCGTCAGCTCGCTTTGTTCCAGACGGATTTCCCAGAAAGCCTGTGGGTCCTCCTCCTGGTAGTCCCACTTCATGCGTATGTGACTATATTTGTTACATTCCAAGACTTGCGATGTCTTCGTGTCGCGGTCTGTCCAAGGGTGCCCCCACGTGAAGGTAAACGACTCTCCGTCAGTGACGACAACGTCAGCCAGCCACTTCTGCATGCCTTCGGCGGTGCTGATCATTCCCCACACGATGTTAGGCGACTTGGTGTTGAGCGGATATTCCACGGTTAGTTTCTTCATCTTTCCTCAGGTTTTTAGTAGTTGTCGGCAAAGATACGAAAAAAAGCGAACAGCAGGAAAAAACGGGGTGAGAATTTACCACTGCTATAGGATTTTTAACTTTTTCGCCTGCTGAGATATTATTTTTTTTAAATTTCTTGCTTAAAATTTGGTGGTTCGTCAAAAATGCATTACCTTTGCACCCGATTTCAAAAACGCGTTTGAAATGATGGCGGGGTAGCTCAGCTGGTTAGAGCGTCGGATTCATAATCCGGAGGTCGAGGGTTCGGGTCCCCCTCCCGCTACAGGAAAGCCTGCATGACGTTCGTCTGCAGGCTTTTTTGCATCTTCAGAGAAGTGCCGGTTCTCCTGGAGAGAAGTGGCACTTCTCCCATAGAGAAACGGCACTTCTCCCATAGAGAAACGGCACTTCTCTCCAGGAGATTCGGCATCAGTCTGGCAACTCGGTTGTTTGTCGGCTCTGCAGTTCCCCTCCCTTCAAGGGGAGGGGTGCCCGTAGGACGGGGTGGGGTCTGTAATACAGGAACAGATGTGACAGTAGTTTCTATAGATTCCTCGCGTACGTACGCGTACGTACGCGAGGAGTTTGTAAAACTTACTGTCCCATCTGTTCCTGTACCGTGTTTTTCCTCAGGTTAACCGGATGCTACGGCAAAGATACGTGATTCTGGTGAGTATAACAAGGCTTTCGTGTGGTTTACTTCACAATAATGTCCGATAATAATGTTTTGCAACCCGGTTGCAGCAGAATCGGCGTACCTTTGCAGCGTGAAAGTTTAGAAACATAAAACAATGAAGGTTATGACACATCATCACGAACATCACGGCGACGGTTGCTCCTGCGAGCACCATCACCACCACCATCACCACCACGAGGGCCAGCACGGGCGCCTCCTCCTCATTATTCTGGCAGCCGTCCTGCTCGGCGTGGCCGTAGCGGTAGAAAAGACGCTGTCGCTCCCGCTGTGGGCACTGCTGCTGGTCTATCTGGTTCCTTACCTGTCAGTAGGGTGGGGGACGCTGAAGGAAGCCGCCGAGGGACTGCTCAGCGGCGACGCCTTCAACGAGCACTTCCTCATGTCGGTAGCCACCATCGGAGCCCTGGCCATCGGCTTCCTGCCGGGTGCCGAGTCACAGTTTCCTGAGGCGGTCTTCGTCATGCTGTTTTTCCAGGTAGGCGAGCTCTTCGAGGGCTACGCCGAAGGCAAGAGCCGTGAGAGCATTGCCCACCTCATGGACATACGCCCCGACACGGCCTCCCTGCTCGACGATGCCGCAAAGAGCATCCGCCAGGTTTCGCCCGGCGAGGTGCCCGTAGGCTCCGTCATCGTCATTAAGCCCGGCGAGAAGGTGCCCCTGGACGGTGTGGTCGTCAAGGGCGCGTCGGCCCTGAACACGGTGGCCCTGACAGGCGAGAGCCTGCCGCGCGACGTCCGGGAGGGCGACGAGGTGGTCTCCGGCTGTGTCAACCTCTCCGGTCTGTTGCACGTGCGCACCACGAAGGCCTTTGCCGACAGTACTGTCTCGAAGATTATCAGCCTCGTGGAGCACGCCACCGAGAAGAAGTCGCGCAGCGAAGCCTTCATCACCCGCTTTGCCCGCATCTATACCCCCATCGTCGTCGTGGCAGCCCTGTTGCTGGCCGTGGTGCCGCCGCTCGTAGGCGTGGGCGGCGGCTTCACGGTCTGGCTCTACCGGGCCTTGATGTTCTTGGTGGTTTCGTGTCCTTGTGCGCTGGTCATCAGCGTGCCCCTCACGTTCTTTGGCGGCATAGGCGGCGCCTCGCGTAAAGGCATTCTCATCAAGGGTGCCAGCTACATGGACGTGCTGTCGCGCCTTGGTACGGTGGTGTTCGACAAGACCGGCACGCTGACCTACGGACAGTTCAGCGTGACGGCCGTCCACCCGCAGCTCTGCGACGAGCACCAGCTGCTGCACCTGGCGGCCCACGTGGAGCACTACTCCACCCACCCCATAGGAACCGCCCTGCGAGCCGCCTTCCCCGACGAGGCTACCGACGGCTGCCAGGTGTGCGACGTGAAGGAACTGGCAGGTCAAGGCGTTGTGGCAGAGGTTGTTATGGCGCAAGGAAAGAAGAGTGTGGTCGTGGGCAACGGAAAACTCATGGACAACGTCTGCGGGGCGTGGCGCGAGGGCTGCGGCCGGCAGCATGAAGGCACCGTCGTCCACGTGGCCATTGACGGTACGTATGCCGGCCACATCGTCATCAGCGACACGGTGAAAGCCGACAGCCGCGAGGCCCTGGCCCGGTTGAAGCAGGCTGGCGTGGGGAAGACCGTCATGCTGACCGGCGACCGGCGCGAGGTGGCAGCCCAAGTGGCTGAGCAACTGGGTGTTGACGAGTGGCACGCAGAACTGCTGCCTGCCGACAAGGTGGCATACTTTGAAAACAAGGGGAAGGCTGACGGGGGCTATTCAGCGTTTGTGGGCGACGGCATCAACGATGCACCCGTGCTGGCCCGTGCCGACGTGGGCATAGCCATGGGCGGACTGGGCAGCGATGCGGCCATAGAGGCTGCCGACGTGGTGCTCATGACCGACGAGCCCACCAAGATAGCCGAGGCCATACGCATCAGCCGCCGCACGCTCTCCATAGCCCGCCAGAACGTCTGGTTTGCCATTGGTGTCAAGGTGGCCGTGCTGCTCTTGGCCACCTTCGGACTGGCCACGATGTGGCTCGCCGTCTTTGCCGACGTAGGCGTTACGGTGCTGGCCGTGCTCAACGCCATGCGGGCCTTGCGGGCCTGAACTCAGCAGCCCTTCGACGTCATGATGCCCAGCACCATTTCGTCGGTGGGACCCATGCCGTCGGCTCCTATGGCCGTCAGGTTGCTGATGCTCTTATCGACACAGTCATCGACGATGCCTTCGGCCGACGTGACGCACTTGCCCTCCATGGAGAGCAGGGCCGACAAGACGGCCGTGGAGACGCCGGAGGTAATCTTCAGCGAGCAGGACGGCTTGGCGCCGTCGCAAATCATGCCCGTCAGGTTGGCTATCATGTTCTTCACGCTTCGGCAGATGTGCTCGTACGTGCCGCCCATCAGGTAGGTAATGCCGCAGCTGCTGCCTATGCTGGCCACCACGCAGCCGCAAAGCGCCGACAGCGTGCCGAGGCTTTGCTTGATGTAAATGGCCGTCAGGTGCGAGAGCATGAGGGCACGTATGAGTTCTTCGTGCGTGTTCTCGTTCTCCTTGGCATAGACGCACACGGGGTTCGTGGCGCAGATGCCCTGGTTGCCAGAGCCGGAATTGCTCATGACGGGTATCATGGCGCCACCCATGCGGGCGTCGCAGGCCGAGGCCGTGCGCGAGATGATGTGGCAGAAGATGCTGTTGCCGAAGATGCCCTTAGAGAGCGGCCGGTCGATGGTCTTGCCCAGGTTGTGGCCGTAGTTGCCTTTCAGGGCTTCGCGTGCGGCATTCATGTTGTAGGTGCGCGTCTCCTCGATGAAGCTGATTTCGTCGAGCGGTGCCGTGGTGGCGAAGTCCCACACAAGGCGCATGTTGAGGGCTATTGAGGGGGCTGGGGCTTCTGGGGGGTCTGGGGCTACTGGGGCTTCTGGGGCTTCTATGAAGCGGGTGTGCGAGCCGGAGATGACGGCCGTGGCCTCCTTGTCGGCTGCACGACAGGTCACCTCGGCGTAGAGTTTCTCGCTGATGCCCTCCTTGAGCATGACGCGGATGCGGTCTTCGGCAATGAACTGCTTGCCCTCTTCCAGGGCTTCGGGCGACAGGTCTTTCAGCACCTCGAGCTGGTACTGGCTCTTGCCGATGAGGGCTCCCAAGGCAATAGCGATGGGCAAGCCTATCATGCCCGTGCCGGGAATGCCCACGCCCATGGCGTTCTTGATGATGTTGGCACTCAGCCGTGCCTCTATGTGTTCTGGTCTGCACCCCAGTCTCTCTGTGGCCCTGGCCGTACAAAGAGCCACGCACATGGGCTCCGTACAGCCTATGGCGGGTACCACCTCCTGGTGAACCAGGGCTATAATGCGTTCGCGCGTATCTTTGTCTATCATGTCTGACGGTACTTTCAAATTGAGGGCAAAGTTACGAAGAAGAATGCAAACGGCCAAAAAGAAACAGCCTTTTCTCGCGCCCCTCGCTTGATTTATGTTATAAAAAAGGTAAAAGGAAATTTTTTTGTTGGAAAGTTGGAGGTTTATCAGGCTTTTTTCGTAACTTTGCAACCTATTTCGACGAGTAAATGATAACGTTATATATTTATGGCTGAAACAAAGAAGATTAAGACGGCGCTCATTTCCGTATTCCACAAGGACGGACTGGAGGAGCTGCTGAAGAAACTGAACGAGGAGGGCGTGGCTTTCCTGTCAACGGGTGGCACGCAACAGTTTATTGAATCGTTAGGCTGTGCCTGTCAGAAGGTGGAGGACCTGACGACCTATCCTTCCATCTTGGGCGGACGTGTGAAGACACTTCACCCGAAGGTCTTTGGAGGTATTCTGGGGCGTCGTGACAATGAGGGCGACCGTCAGCAGATGGAACAGTACGAAATTCCGGAGATTGACCTGGTCATCGTCGATCTGTACCCCTTCGAGCAGACCGTGGCCAGCGGAGCCGCCGAAGAGGACATCATCGAGAAGATAGACATTGGCGGCATTTCGCTGATACGTGCGGCTGCCAAGAACTTCAATGATGTGGTCATCGTGCCTTCCAAGGCTGAGTACGCTGTCCTGTCAGACATCCTCAAGGAGCAGGGTGCCCAGACCACCAAGGAACAGCGCCGCATGCTGGCCACCAGGGCCTTCGGCGTCAGCTCGCACTACGACACCGCCATTCACTCCTGGTTCTCAAAACCCCAAAGTTAGGGGTAGGGGCCTGAACAGACTTAAAATAAAAGATAGTAGTAATAATAAACAAGGGTGGTCGTCCAGACCCCCCAACCCCTGACTTAGGGGGCTTAAACAGATTAAAAGATATGGGATTATTCAGTTTCGTCCAGGAAATAGCCATGGACTTGGGAACAGCCAACACCATCATTATCAGTGATGACAAGATTGTCGTTGACGAACCCTCAGTAGTAGCCCTCGACCGCCGTACTGACAAGATGATAGCCGTCGGCGAGAAGGCCAAGATGATGTATGAAAAGACGCATGACAACATTCGTACCATCCGTCCGCTGCGCGACGGCGTGATAGCCGACTTCTCTGCCTGCGAGCAGATGATGCGCGGACTCATCAAGATGGTACATACCGGCCACCGCTTGTTCTCGCCCTCGCTGCGCATGGTGATTGGCGTGCCCTCAGGTTCTACTGAGGTGGAGCTGCGTGCCGTGCGCGACTCTGCCGAACATGCCGACGGCCGCGACGTCTATCTGATTTTCGAACCCATGGCAGCTGCCGTGGGTATCGGTATTGACGTGGAGGCTCCCGAGGGCAACATGATTGTCGATATAGGCGGCGGCACGACCGAGATTGCCGTCATTTCGCTCGGCGGCATTGTCAGCAACAACTCTATCAAGGTGGCCGGCGACGACCTGACGGCCGACATTCAGGAGTACATGAGCCGCCAGCATAACGTCAGGGTGAGCGAGCGCATGGCCGAACGCATCAAGATAGCAGTAGGCTCGGCACTCACCGACTTGGGCGACGAAGCCCCCGAGGACTACATCGTGCACGGCCCGAACCGCATTACGGCCCTGCCTATGGAGGTGCCTGTCTGCTATCAGGAAATAGCCCATTGTCTGGACAAGACGGTAGCCCGCATCGAGACCGCTGTACTCTCGGCTTTGGAGAACACGCCGCCTGAGCTCTATGCAGACATCGTCAAGAACGGCGTCTTCCTGACGGGTGGCGGCGCACTGCTGCGTGGCCTCGACAAGCGTCTGACCGACAAGATTAATATTCAGTTCCACATTGCCGAAGACCCCTTGCACTGTGTGGCCAAGGGAGCCGGCGTCGCACTGAAGAACGTTGACCGCTTCTCGTTCCTCATGCGTTAAGCGTTGAGTATTGATAGCTGAGTGAAGAACCTGCTTGACTTCCTGGCTAAGTATCACCACTGGTTCCTCTTCGTCTTGCTCGAAGTGGCCAGTGTGGTGTTGCTGTTTCAGTACAACAGCTATCAGGGCAGCGTGTGGTTCTCATCGGCCAATGCCGCTGTAGGCTTGCTCTACGAAGGGCGTGCCGCCGTGGAGTCCTTCTTCTCGCTGACAAAGCTTAACGAGGAGCTGACGTTGCGCAATTTCTACCTGGAGCGTCAGGTCAACGAGCTGGCCAGGGCCTACGGCGAGCTGACTCAGGACACGACGGCCATGGAGCGCAACGGGCTGCAGTTTCTGCAGAAGTACAAGGTAATACCGGCCAAGGTCATCTCCAACTCAGTAGATAAGAAGGACAACCTGCTGACCATAGACAAGGGCAGCAAGGATGGCGTGAAGGTCGATATGGGCGTGGCCTGCGGCAATGGTGTCGTGGGCGTGGTCTATATGACGAGCGCCCACTATGCGGTGGTCATTCCGGCCCTGAACAGCAGCTCCTCACGCATCAGCTGTGCCATACGCGGCAGGGGCTATTTCGGCTACCTGCACTGGGCGGGGGGCGATGCCAGTCGTGCCTACGTGGAGGACATTCCCCGACATGCGCAGTTCCATACTGGCGACTGGGTGGTGACGAGCGGTTACTCGTCCATCTTCCCCGCCGGCGTCATGGTGGGGCAGATAGAGAAGATATACAATTCGCCCGACGGCCTGTCCTATCGCCTGCAGGTGAAGCTGTCCACCGACTTTGCAAACCTCCGTGACGTGTGTGTAATCAATGATGAGAGCGTCCTCGAGCAGTCGCAGCTGCTGCATGCTGCCGAAGACTCTTTGAAGGCAAAAGATAACAGATAAAGGCTATGGCAATAGACGTCGTCAAGCGTATCGTGCTGTTTGTGCTGTTTTCTCTGGCACAGGGGTTGGTGCTGAACCGCATCCACCTCTTCGGCTATGCTACGCCGATGCTCTATGTCTATTTCGTCTTGCTCTTCCCCCGTAACTACCCCAAGTGGGCCCTGCTGTTGTGGTGCTTCTCCATGGGGTTGCTCATTGACACCTTTTCTAACACGCCGGGCGTGGCCTCTGCCTCGCTGACCTTCTTAGGGGCGGTGCAGCCCTACTTCCTCATGCTCTTCGTACCACGCGAGGCACCGGAAAACTTTTCCCCCTCCGTGTTCTCGCTCAGCTTCGGCAAGTACTTCCTGTACTCATTCTCCCTCGTACTGTGCTATTGCCTGCTGTTCTTTGCCCTGGAGGCTTTCAGCTTCTTTAATTGGCTGCACTGGCTCATCAGTTCGGTGGCCAGCACGGCGCTGACGCTCGTCCTGATATGGGTGCTGGAGAACTTCAGGGACGGTCGACAAACGGAAATCCAGATTTAGCAGGGACGGCTGATGAAAGACTTTGAAAAAGACTTCGAGCTGGACAACAGGCGCTACGTCATAGGCGGCGTAGCCATCTTCATCGTCGTGGTGTATATCATCAGGCTCTTCTCCTTGCAGATAACGAGCGACGACTACAAGAAGAGCGCCGACTCCAACGCCTTCCTGAAAAAGATAGAGTACCCGGCCCGTGGCATCATCACCGACCGCAACGGCAAGCTGATGGTCTATAACCAGCCGGCCTATGACGTCATGGTGGTCATGAACGAGGTGGGCGACCATCTGGACACCCTTGAGCTCTGCGACGCGCTGAACATTACGAAGGAAGACTTCATCCGCCGCATTGCCACCATGAAGGACCGCAACCGCAATCCGGGCTACTCGCGCTTCACCCAGCAGCTACTCATCAGCCAGCTCTCCGACAAGGACTTCAGCCTGTTTCAGGAAAAGATGTTCCGCTTCCCGGGCTTTTACGTCCAGCGGCGCAGCATTCGCCAGTACAGCTACCCGTACGCCGCCCACGTCTTGGGCGACGTGGCCGAGGTGTCGCCGGCTGACATCGAGCAGGACGATTACTACATACCAGGCGACTACATCGGCAAACTGGGCATAGAGCGCAGCTACGAGAAACAACTGCGTGGCGAGAAGGGTATTCAGATTCTGTTGCGCGACGCCCATGGGCGCATCAAGGGCCGTTACCAGAACGGAGCACTCGACCAGCGACCCAAGGCCGGCAAGAAGCTGACGCTGGCCCTCGACCTGGAGCTGCAGGCCTTAGGCGAACGGCTCATGGAGGGAAAGATTGGCAGCATCGTGTGTCTGGACCCGAAGACGGGCGAGGTCCTCTGCATGGTGTCGTCGCCCAGCTACGACCCCCGGATGATGGTGGGCAGGCAACGCTCCAAGAACCATGCCCTGCTGAGCCGCGACGCCTGGAAACCTCTGCTCAACCGCAGCATCATGGGTGTCTATCCGCCGGGCTCCACATTTAAGACCTCGCAGGGGCTGACGTTCATGACCGAGGGCATCCTGCACCCCACGGAGACGGCCTATCCTTGTGCTCACGGCTTCAATTTCAAGGGCTTGCATGTGGGCTGCCACGGCCATGGCTCACCGCTCTCGCTCGTGCCGGCGCTCTCCACGTCGTGCAACGGCTACTTCTGCTGGGGCCTGTACTACATGATAGGCAACCGCAAGAAGTACAAGACCGTGCAGGAAGCCATGAACCGCTGGCGCGACTACATGGTCAGCATGGGCTTCGGCTACCCGATAGGCATCGACTTGCCCGGCGAGAAGCGTGGCATGATACCCAATGCCGAGTTCTACGACAAGGCCTATAAAGGCTCATGGAACGGATTGACCATCATCTCCATATCCATTGGTCAGGGTGAGGTGGGAGCCACTCCGTTGCAGATAGCCAACCTGGGTGCTACCATTGCTAACCGGGGCTACTTCCTGACGCCCCACGTGGTAAAGAAAGTGGAGGGCGAACCGCTCGACAGCACTTTTACCAAACGCCACTACACCCTTGCCAGCCGCGAGGCTTACGACTATGTGGTGAAGGGCATGCGTGCCTCGGCCACGGGGGGAACGTGTAAGGCCCTGGCGCATTACGACTTCGTGGCCTGCGGCAAGACGGGTACGGCGCAGAACCGTGGCCACGACCACTCGGTCTTCATGGGCTTTGCACCCATGGACAACCCGCAGATTGCCGTCGCCGTCTATGTGGAGAATGGCGGTTGGGGTGCCACCTACGGTGTGCCCATCGGCGGCTTGATGATGGAACAGTACATTAAGGGCAAACTCTCTGAGTCGTCAGAGCGCAAGGCCACAGAAATACAACATAGGAGAATAGCGTATGGGTCAGTCGAGAGATAGAAGAAGCACCAGCGTGCTCAAGTCGTTAGACTGGTGGACGATAGGCATCTACCTGGCGCTGCTCACCTTTGGGTGGATCAGCGTCTGCGGAGCCAGCTATACTTACGGCGATACGGACATCTTCAGCCTGAGCACCCGTTCGGGCATGCAGATTGTGTGGATAGGCACGTCCATCACGCTGGGTTTTGTCATCCTCATGCTCGACGACCGCTTCTATGATACCTTCTCATATATTATCTACGGCTTGTTGCTGGTGCTGCTCTTTGCTACCATCTTCAATCCACACTCCATCAAGGGCTCCCGCTCTTGGCTGGTGTTAGGGCCGTTGAGGCTGCAACCGGCAGAGTTTGCGAAGTTTGCTACGGCCTTGGCCTTGGCCAAGCTGATGAGTACTTACGGCTACAACATTCATAACTGGAAGCACTTCATGGCCACGCTGGCCATCATCATCGTGCCCATGGTGTTCATTGTGTTGCAGCGCGAAACGGGGTCGGCCCTGGTTTATACGGCCTTCTTCCTCATGTTCTATCGTGAGGGCATGCCGGGCTCCATCCTCTTTACGGGTGTGGCGGCCGTCATCTACTTCGTGGTAGGCATACGTTTTGAGGACACCATGCTCTTTGGCACGCCCACCAGCGTGGGACGCTTCACGGTGCTGCTGCTTATCCAGCTCTTCACTGCCAGCATGGTGCAGGTGTATTGTAAGAACAAGAATCTGTTTCTGCAGATGGTGCTCTACAGCATCGGCATTACGCTCGCGGCCGTCTTAGTGTCGGTCTATGTGGTGCCTTTTGACGTGGTGTGGGTGCAGTTGGTACTCATGGTGCTGATGATAGGCTACTTGCTGTGGATGGCTCTTGGCACGCGTCTGCGCAATTACTACTTCATCGTGCTTTTTGCCATAGGCAGCATGGCTTTTTTCTATTCGGCCGACTACGTGCTGAACCATGTCATGGAGGCTCACCAGCGTACGCGTATCAACGTGTTGTTAGGGCTTGAGGAAGACTTGCGGGGGGCGGGCTACAACGTGCACCAAAGCGAGATAGCCATTGGTTCCGGCGGTCTGGAGGGCAAGGGCTTTCTGAATGGTACGCAGACCAAGCTGAAGTACGTGCCTGAACAGGATACAGACTTCATTTTCTGTACCGTAGGCGAGGAGGAAGGTTTCTTGGGCTCGGCCAGTGTCTTGCTGTTGTTCCTGGCACTGATATTGCGGCTTATCAAGATGGCCGAGCGGCAGCCGTTCCGCTTCGGGCGAGTCTATGGCTACTGCGTGGCGAGCATTTTCCTTTTCCACGTGTTCATCAACGTGGGAATGGTGCTTGGCCTGACGCCTGTCATTGGCATTCCGTTGCCGTTCTTCAGCTACGGCGGCTCCTCGTTGTGGGGCTTCACGCTGCTGCTGTTCATCTTCCTGCGCATCGACGCAGGCCGTAACCTCATCAGGTCGTAAGGCTTTTCCCCGTGCTACTTGTTTCTTGAGATGGTCATGCCGACGTTGGCAATGCCGGGCAACGACTCGCGCTTCATGTTGTGGCGAACGCTGATGTCGAGCGTGTCGCCAGCTTGCAGCTGCAGGGTAGTCAGATGGAAGTTGTACTGGTAGAAGCTCAGACCGCGCCCCTTCACATGACCATCCTTATCAACAAGTCGGCAGCTCAGCGTGTCCATCCTGACGACGTGGCGAGGACGCACATGCTGTTCAACGACCAGAAAGAGGCTCATGAAGGGGAAACTGTCGTTAATGCGCAGCCCTATCTCCTCTTTATAGTCGGTCGTGGCCTTCACCACGATGTTCTTGAAGTGCAGCGTGTCGCCTCGTTCCCAACCGGCAAGTGGCGTTGACTCGTAGTGGCTGTAGATGGTGTTGTCGTCGCAGGCGCTGAGCGTCAAGAGCGTCACCAGGGCAAGGAGCCAGAGGGCGAACTGGCTTTTACGTGTTGGCATGGGGCTGCTGAGGCTGCTGGGGCTTTGGGGACTGCTGAGGCTTTTGGGCCTTCTGGGGCTTCTGGGGCTGCTGAGGCTTTTGGGGCTGCTGAGGCTTCTGGGGCTTTTGGGCCTTCTGGGGCTGCTGAGGCTTCTGGGGCTGCTGAGACTTCTGGGGCTGCTGGGCTTTCTGGGCCTCCTTGGACTGCTGAGGCTTCTGGGCCTTCTGAGGCTGCTGAGACTCCTTGGACTTGCGCTTTTTCTTCTTCTTCACCTTGTCGAAGCGGTTGATGCTCTCCTGTGTGGCCAGATCCATGGGGCCTTGCTCCTCAACCTGCCCGTCTTCCTGGAGTGACTCGGGCTTTTCTCCGTTGCGGTTCAGCTCAATGATGGCTTTAGCCCTTTCGGCTGTGATGACCTCCAGATTGGCGGCGATGTTCTTGTCGGTAGAGTAGGTGAGCATGCCTGCCAGGATGTCACTCTTGAAGAGGTAGTAGTCTGCGTCCTGCGTCTGTAGCACGACCTCCTTGCTGGGCAACTTGCGACCTGCCTCAATGTAGTCATCGACTTCGTAGTTCAGACAGCATTTCAACTTGGCACACATGCCGGCCAGCTTCTGCGGGTTCAGCGAGATGTCCTGGAAGCGGGCAGCACTGGTACTGACGCTTGAGAAGTTCTTCATCCACGTGGCACAGCAGAGTTCACGGCCGCAAGGGCCTGTTCCACCAATGCGCCCTGCTTCCTGGCGCGCGCCAATCTGCTTCATCTCTATGCGCACGTGGAAAGCGGCTGCCAGGTCCTTGATGAGCTGACGGAAATCGACTCGTTCGTCGGCTATGTAGTAGAAGATGGCCTTGTTGCCGTCGCCCTGGTACTCCACGTCGCCTATCTTCATCTGCAGGCCAAGCCCTTTGGCTATTTCGCGGCTTTCTATCATGGTGGCATGTTCGCGGGCCTTGGCTTCGTGGTACTTGTCCATGTCAATCTGGCGGGCTATGCGGTAGATGCGCTTGATGTCGTCGGCACTCTTCAGGTTTGCCTTCTTCAGTTGCAGGCTCACCAGACGGCCTGTCAGCGTCACTACGCCAATGTCGTGACCTGGACTGGCCTCTACGGCAACGATGTCGCCCTTCTTCAGGGGCAGGTTGTTCACGTTGTGGTAGTAGCCCTTACGTGTATGCTTAAACTGCACCTCCACAAGGTCTGTCGAGTCGGCATTGCCTGGCACGTCGGCCAGCCAGTCGTAGGTGTTCAGCTGGCGGTCTTGCCGGCCAATGGCTTTCTTGCAGAGTCCTCGGTCGCAGCCGGTTATGAGTTCTAATTCTTTTTTCATTCTTATTTCTGTAATAATAACATAATCATTTGTAGGGCGAAGTCGAAGAAAACAATCTTTGCATTGGCATTCTGACCGATGTCGCGTAGCGCCCGGTTGGCCAGTTCGCTCATCGGTATGACGTTCGCCTCGTTGATGAAGCGGGCGAAGTTCTTGGCAAACTCCTCTTCCTGCTGGGTCATGTAGCAGAGCTCTTCCTTGCGGAAGTTATACATGAAGTTCTCGCGCACCAGCTGCAGGAAATATTCCAGGAAGCGCTTTTGCTTCTCGCGGCCCAGCGTGGCCATGGTGTCGCTCCAGCGTTTCAGTTCGTTGACGTGGCGCTGGTAGGCTTGGCGCATGAGCAGCTTGAAGAGGTCAAGGAATTGCTCCTTCTCGCTACCCGTTTCGAGCTCTTCGATGGCCTTGAGCCAGTTGCCGTTGGCTCTGCGTGCTATGCGTGTGGCGTCAGCTTCGCCCAGTCCTCGCCGCTCCATCAGGGCCTGGCGCAGGGCTTCGTTGTCAATCTTCTTTACGTCGATGCGTTGCACGCGGCTTCTGATGGTCTCCAGCAGCTTGTCGGGTTCTTGGCTTACCATGATAAACACCGTCTGCTGGGGTGGCTCCTCAATGAGCTTGAGCAACTTGTTGGCACACTCAATGTTCATGCGTTCTGGCAGCCAGATAATGCTGACCTTGTAGCCGCCCTGGCTCGACTTCAGCGACAGGTTGTGGATCAGGGCGTCGCTCTCGCCGGCCGTGATGATGGCCTGCTGGTTCTCTCCACCCATGGCCTGCATCCAGTCGTCCATGCTGAAGTACGGGCCCCTCATGATGAGCTCATGCCACTGGGCGGCGAAGTCCAGACTGACGGGCTTGTGGTCGGCACCCATGGAGGAGAGCTTGATGGTGGGGTAGGTAAAGTGCAGGTCAGGGTGCTGCAGCTTCTGGAGCATGGCCTGGGTGTTGGGTGATGGGTGTTGGGTGTTGGAGGCCAGCAGGTGGCAGCCGAAGGCAACGGCCAAGGCGAGCTTGCCACTGCCTTGTGGGCCGCAGAGCATGAGCGCGTGGGGCAGGCGCCCCCCGTCGGCCATCTGCAACAGCCGTTGCTGTACGTCTTTCTGTCCTATTACCTCACTCCACGTCATAATAATCGTCTTGCTATTTCGACCACGCTATCGACGGCTGACACGGTGTAGAAATGGATGTTCTTCACCCCATGCCGATACAGCTCCTGACACTGCTGTGTAGTCCACTCAATGCCTAACTGACGGGCTTGTTCGTCGGTGTGGCACTTCACGATTTCGCGTGCCAGTGGCTCAGGTATGTCGCAGTGGAACGTCTTGGGCACCACGCTCAGTTGGCTCAGCTTGGCGAAGGGCTTGATGCCTGGTACGATGGGGATGACGATGCCCATCTGGCGAGCGCGCTCCACGAAAGCGAAGAACTTCTCGTTATCGAAGAACAGCTGCGTCACGGCATACTGAGCCCCCAGGTCTTGCTTCTGCTTGAGGTACTGCATGTCCATTTCCAGGTTAGGAGCCTCTTCGTGCTTCTCTGGGTAGCAGGCTACGCCGAAGTCGAACTTCTTGCCAGGGTGCTTGATGGGGGTGCCGTCGGCAAAGAAGCCCTCGTTGAAACGTACCACCTGGCGTATGAGGTCGGTGGTGTGGGCGTGTCCGCCTGGCGTCGGTTGGAAGTGGCTGTCCTCCTTGGCCTTGTCACCACGTAGCAGCATGAGGTTCCTGATGCCCAGAAACTGCAGGTCGAGTAGTTCGTACTCTATCTCCTCGATGGTGCGTCCGCTACAGATGACGTGGGGCTCCACAGGAATGTTGTACTTCTGCTGAATGGCTGCCGCTATGGCTACGGTACCGGGACGGCGACGCACGCGCAAGCGCTCAAACTGACCGCCGGGCAACTCCCGATAGACGTACTCCGAGTGGTGAGTGGTAATGTTGATGAAAGCCGGGTTGAAGGGCACCAGCTTGTCGATGGTGCGAAACAGCGACTCCGTGCCGTTACCCTTTAGGGGCGGCAACACTTCGAAGGAGAAGCGACGTTCGTCCTTCTCCTGTCCTGTGATGTAGTCTGCTATGGTGGCCATGGCCCTTTACTTCTTCAGCCTGTATATGCGGAACGACATAGCGGGCAGTTCGTCGTTGAGCTGGGCTTTCTTGCCGTCCATGACTACCTGAGCCGTGCCCTTCTTGGGGGTGATGAACTCAGGCTTCTCTATGCTGTTCTCGTCGTCCATGCCGTCGTGACTGAGGGTGAGTGTCTGGGCTGTGCCTGCCGTCTTGACGTCTTGCAGGTTGAAACTGACGGCCTGCTTCTGCTTCGAGGTGTTGGCCACCTTAATGATGACCTCGCCCGTCTTGCTGTCGAAGGCAGCGCTGGCCCAGAGACCGCCCTGTCCGTCCTGGTTGGCTACGGGCTTCTTCTGCATGGTCAAGGACAGCACGTTGGTGCCGGCATTCGTGGCGTACATCTGCTGCACGTAGTAGCTGACGCTCTTGAACATCTCCGTCTGGTCATACCATATCTGGTCCGGACGCCACTGCCAGCCATCCACGTGGGCAAAGAGTGGGGCGGGGGTGGTCATGTGAACCACGTCGGCATTGCGCTCGAAGCCCGTCATGAAGGCTGCCTCCAGAATGGCGGCTTCGTAGTGGTTCCACTTCTTGCCCTTGCCGTGGCAGGCATACTCGCCGGCAAACACCTTCGGACCCTTGCGGTCGTACGAGTCATAGCGCAGGCCGTGGCTCAGGAACCACGCCTCGTCGCGGTAGTAGTGCTCATCCACCAGGTCTGCCTTCTGAGCCTTCATGGCCTTCCAGCCGTCCTCGAAGCGGTAGGTGGCATCGGGTACGTCCTCAGGCACGGGGCCGCTGGTGCCTACAATCTTGATGTCAGGATACTTGGCGCGAATGGCGGCTACGAAGGGCTTGAGGCGTTCGTAGTAGAACTCGCCCCACTGCTCGTTGCCCACGCCGATAAACTTCATGTTGAAGGGGGCCGGGTGGCCCATGTCGGCGCGCACTTTGCCCCACTTCGAGGTGGCGGGTCCGTTGGCAAACTCAATGAGGTCCAGGCAGTCGTCAATGTAGGGCTGCAGCTGGTCCAAGGGTACGTGGGCCTTCTCGTTCTCCCAGTTCTGGTACTGACAGGCCATGCCTACGTTCAGAATGGGCAGCGGCTCGGCGCCGATATCTTCAGAGAGCTGGAAGAACTCGAAGAATCCGAGTCCGTAGCTCTGGTAGTAGTCAGGATAGTAGCGGTAGTCGAAGGTGTATTCCCAGCGGTTGTGGTTCAGCGGACGGTTCTCCACGGGGCCCACGCTGTTCTTCCACTGGTAGCGCTCCTCCAGGTCGCCACCCTCTACGATGCATCCGCCGGGGAAGCGGAAGATGCCGGGCTTCAGGTCGGCCAGGGCTTGTGCCAGGTCGCGGCGCATGCCGTTCTCACGACCCTTGAAGGTATTGACGGGGAAGAGTGAGACATGCTCCAAGGCTACGGCGTTGTCGCCCTTCAGGAAGATGCGCAGCTTGGCGTGCTTCAGGTCTTGGGGCGACGTCAGTTTGAGGGTATATTTCTTCCAGTCGGCCGATGTCACGTTGAGCTCTTCTTCCACGAACTGCTGCTCTTCGCCCATGGAACTCTCGTCTATGAGCTGTACGCGCAGGGCGGCACTACCCTGTAAGGCCTTGGCCCAGACGCTGAAGCGGTACTGCTCGTTCTTCTTGACACCAATGCCGAAGTAGCCTTCGTTCACCATGCCCGTACGGCGCTCCTTATGGCCGGGGCTGCTCAGTACCACATAGTGGGGGCAACGCTCAAAGGGACCGTCGTTCTTCAGCTCCACGCGGCCGAAGGTCTGCCAGCCCATGAAGGCCTGCGGAAATTCGAACGAGCGGTTCTTCACCAGCTCGCCGTAGAGACCGCCGTCGGCAGCAAAGTTAATATCCTCGAAGAAAATACCGTACATGGTAGGCTGTATGGGCGCGCCCAGTTTTTTGGCGTTTACGTCCATGACAAAGGTTTGTGCGCTCGCGCTGATGGCGGCAGAGAGTGCCAAGGCACTGGTCAGTAATTTAATGCTTGTCATACTTCATTGTGTTTTGGTTTTCAACTTTGACGGACAAAATTAGTTAAATTTTTCGTCATACGCAAACGTTTCTTGCCGAAAACCGCTATATTTGTAACTTATTAACGAAAAAGAACTCATAATACGTTAGGAACGATGAAGAAAATTCTTGTTGCAGAAGACAATGACAGCAACTTCTTGCTGATGACGTATGTGCTGAAAGGGCATTACGAATACGTACGTGCCGAGAATGGATTGGAGGCCGCACGCATGGTTAATAACGACGAAAGTATCGACCTTGTGCTGATGGACCTGCGCATGCCCGTTATGGACGGCCTGCAGGCCACAAAGGTCATCAAGCAAAAGCGCCCTCACCTGCCCGTCATAGCCATTACGGCTAATGCTTTCGATGCAGACCGTGAGCGCGCTCTTGCCGCTGGTTGCGACGACTTCCTCTCGAAGCCTGTTGCTTACCAGGCGTGTCTTGAGTTGCTGGCCAAGTATCTTGAGGGTTAGTTGCCAATAGCTAACAGCCAACCCCCAACACCTTACTTCACCACGATGACCAGATACTTGCTGTTGTTCCAGAACTGCTGGGGGTTCGTGATGTGCAGCACCTTCTGACCCTCTGAGTCCTCGTCGATGGTGTAGCTGCCGGCGGGGTGCGAGGTCTTGATGTCGGCCTTCTTCGAGTAGAGCTTGATTTCCTTTGTGGTGCGAATGTCTATCTTCGTAAAGTAGTCGTTGTTGTAGTTGCCACTCACCTTAGCCTTCTTGAAGAGTCCGCCGCCGTCCAGAATGCCCTGGTTCTTCAGTTCCTTCTTGGTGCCATAGACGAAGTAGGCCGTGTTCAGCTGAGTGTCCTGGTGGCTGATGGTCTGCTGGTTCTGGGTGTTTTCCTCCGTCAGGCTCTGCACGTCGGTGCTCAGCTCCGTGACGCGCTGGTCCAGTTCGGCTATGTGGATGTTCTTAGCCTCCAGTTCTGCCTGCAACTCTGCTATCTGCTGGTCTTTCAGCTCCAGCTGCTTGGTGAGGTTGTCCAGCGCCTTCTGCAGGGCCTCGCTCTTGACGGTGCTCTGCTGCAGTTGCTGGCGCAGCTTGTTGATGAGCGAGCGGTTCTGCTCCATGGTCGATTTAATGAACTGCATGTTCTCTTGGATGCGGGCCTTGGCATTGCTTCCCTCTCCAGCGCGTGCCAGGTTGACACGGCCTTGCGCCTCGTTGATGACGCGGAAACCCTCTTCAATGTCGTTGAAGGTTGTCATCAGGTCGTTAATCTCATTGTCGCGCTGAGCTATAATCTGGTTCAGCGAGTCACGCTCCTGCATGGCCTTGAGCTCAGCGTCACTGTTCTTTCCTAAGTTACACGATGCCAGCGCTGCGCAGCACATGGCAAATACAAATACCTTTTTCATAATCACACTATTTTATTTTCGATTTACTGATTTTCGATTTTCGATTTTTCGAGGAAACTCTTCACTCTTCGCTCTTCACTTTCCGCTTCCCTTCCACCACGACGACTATTTCGCCGCGAGGTTCCGTCTGGCTGAAGTGGCTGACGAGCTCCTCCAGCGTGCCACGGCGGCTCTCCTCGTGCAGCTTCGATATTTCGCGGCACACGGAGGCTCTGCGCTCACTGCCGAAGACCTCCTTCAGCTGCTCGAGCAGCTTCAGCGTGCGGTAGGGCGACTCGTAGAACACCATCGTGCGCTCCTCCTCGCGCAGTGCCTCAATGCGGCTCTGGCGGCCCTTCTTGGGAGGCAGGAAACCCTCGAAGACGAAGCGGTCGCAGGGCAGTCCGCTCGACACTAAGGCCGGCACAAAAGCCGTAGCCCCCGGCAGCGTCTGAACCTCCACGCCAGCCCTGACGGCCTCTCTGACCAGGAAGAAGCCCGGGTCACTGATGCCCGGCGTGCCGGCGTCGCTTATCAGGGCGATGGTCTGCCCCGCCTTCAGGCGCTCCACGATGCCCGCCGTCGTTTCGTGCTCGTTAAACTTGTGGTGCGACACCAGGTGGTTCTTGATGTCGTAGTGCTTCAGCAGCACGCCCGACGTGCGCGTGTCCTCAGCCAGCACCAAGTCGGCCTCCTTGAGTGTTCTCACCGCGCGTAGCGTCATGTCCTCCATGTTGCCCACGGGTGTCGGTACAATGTAGAGTATGCCCATACAGCGGTCAAAGGTAGTTAATTATTCTTTATGTTGAACAAAAAAGTATGATTTCTTTGCAATTTTTAATAAGGAATGCTTAATTTTGCATCGTTATGACAGAAAATTCAGGGGGTGAGGCACGCCGGCCCGGCAGAATAGAAGTGGTGTGCGGCTCCATGTTCTCAGGCAAGACCGAGGAGCTTATCCGCCGCATGAGGCGAGCCGAGTTTGCACGGCAGAAGGTTGAGATATTCAAACCCGCCATCGACACGCGCTACAGCCAGGACGACGTGGTCAGCCACGACCGCCACGCCATACCGTCAACACCCATTGACTCCTCGGCCAGCATTCTGCTGCTGTCCAGCGACATTGACGTCGTGGGTATTGACGAGGCACAGTTCTTCGACGAAGGCATCGTCAGCGTCTGCAACGAGCTGGCCTACCGGGGCGTGCGCGTCATCGTGGCCGGTCTCGACATGGACTTCCGAGGCGAGCCCTTCGGCCCCATGCCCGCCCTCTGCGCCATAGCCGACGACGTCACCAAGGTCCACGCCATCTGCGTCAAGTGTGGACGCTTGGCCTACGTCTCCCACCGCATGGTCAGCGACGAGCGTCGCGTCCTCTTAGGCGAAACGCAGGCGTACGAGCCCCTCTGCCGCGAGTGCTACGAGAAAGCAAAAAAATCAGATATTGGACAATCTGACGATTGAACACAGCATGCAATAGTGAAATAGTAAAATAGTATAATAAGATGAAAACCATCACCTTCGACACCTTTGTCCGTGGACTCATCGTGCTGCTCATAGCCGCCGGAGTGTTCTACATGCTCAACCTCCTAAGCAGCGTCCTACTGCCCTTCTTCGTAGCCTGGCTCCTGGCCTACCTGCTTTACCCGCTGGTCAAGTTTGTCCAGTACAAGCTGCACGTCAAGATTCGCGCCCTCTCCATCGTCATTACCCTCATCGTCGTCATCGCTGCCATTACGGGCGTCATCTGGCTCATCGTGCCCCCCATGATTGAGCAGTTCGAGAAGCTCGGACAGGTGGCTACGCGCTACCTGCAACAGGAGACCAACATTGCCAGCTTCCCCGACGCCATACAGGACTGGATGCAGGCCAACAGCGACGAGTTGGAAAAGTTCTTCCAGAGCGACGACTTCACCCAGGCCGTCAGGGAGGCGCTGCCACAGGTCTTCAACGTCATAGGCCAGACGGCCAACGTGCTGATGAGCGTCGTGGGTTCGTTCATTACCTTATTATATATGTTCTTCATCCTGCTCGACTACGAGTACCTTACCAGCAACTGGATACGCATCTTCCCCAAGAAGAATCGCCCCTTCTGGCAGGGACTGGCCGACGACGTGGAGCGCGCCATGAACAGCTACATGCGCGGTCAGGGCCTCGTGGCCCTCACCATGGGCATACTCTTCTGCATTGGCTTTACCATCATCGACTTCCCCATGGCCATCGGCCTCGGCATCATGATAGGCATCATGGACCTCGTGCCCTACTTGCACTCTCTGGCCCTCATACCCACCGTCTTCCTGGCCCTGCTCAAGTCGGCCGACACGGGCCAGAACTTCTGGCTCATCCTCATCAGTGCCCTGGCCGTGTTTCTCATTGTCCAGATTATCATCGACTTCGTCGTCACGCCCAAGGTCATGGGCAAGGCCATGGGTCTGAACCCCGCCATCCTGCTGCTCTCGCTCTCCGTTTGGGGTGCCCTGCTCGGCTTCATCGGACTCATCATCGCCCTGCCCCTCACCACCATCCTCATGGTCTATTATCAGCGTTACGTCACCAAGGACGAAGAGCCACCCGCACCGCCTGCCACCAACGAAACGTCAAAATGACGGGCATCGGTTTGGTTTTTTAAGTAACATGCAAAAAATAGGTTGGGATTTTCGAGGTACGAGGATTCATCGAGGTACGAGGTGCGAGGTGCGAGAATAGTTAAGAATAAAAGAGAAAGGCTTGCGAGGTAATGTTTCGCTTGCCGGCAGAGTAGTAACCCTTGTTAGAGCAGTTACTCATAAAAAAGTTGAAAATACTAAAAACTGACGCACTTTAGTTAAAGTTTTTGTTTTACAGCGTGTTAGACCGCGTCAGTTTGCTTTTTTGCGAGGTACAAACTGACGCGGTGAAAAAGTGATATGTTTAGAGGTCGTAAGTGGCATATTTAGAAGTGGAAAACCATAGGTTTAGCAGCAGAAAGTGGCATGTTTGTTCTTGA
>ODAJ012116838.1_pt1 | contig 40470 bp, 64 predicted proteins | sample 1539241 | NCBI WGS metagenome assembly ODAJ01 (sample SAMN02144231, study PRJEB22623) | gut metagenome | biome: sheep rumen | host: Ovis aries | place: New Zealand
CCATGCCGTACCGTCAAACACGAACTCAGTATAGCCGTACACTACCACATCGCCGAATATAGCCGTATAGCTTTCACCGTCTATGATTATTGGGTTTGTGGTAGAGCCGTTTTCAAGGGCTGTGGTGGTAGTGCCTTTGTAGTGGGTGTTGTCGCCCCCACTATCACCCCCCTTCCCCTTTCCATTAAAAGGGTTCACGTTCCCAATGTTGCTGGCGTGCAGCACTGCCTTTCCGCTCCCTATGAGATAGTAGGTGTCCACGTTCATGCGATTGTGGTTGAACATCTGTGTCTCACCTTCGGGGATTGTGATAGTCCCATCATCCCCTGCCTGAGCCGTCTCCGTAAGAGCAACGGTAATTTCGCCACTTAACACCTTCACGGAGAGGGAAGTGCTGGGGAAGCTGAACTTTACCGCCTCCACTGTGTCCACCGTGACGGTGGCGTAGTTTTCTCCTGCTGCTACTGTTTTCATTGTAATTCCTCCTTTATGTAGCTGTGCTAACTTTCTTTCTGAAATTATGACGTTCATCGCCTGTGCCGTCTGCTGTCCATGTCACTTTGGTTGTACCATACATTGCATATACCTCGTTGTCGCTGACCTTAACTATGCTATCTGGTATCTTGTTTTCAAGTGGGTCACTTTCTGCTGTCTCCTCTGTTTCTGTCTCCTCTGCTTTGCTTTTGTTTGCAGGGCTAACTAAACCCGTTATGCTTGACTGCTTTTTACCCAGTACCACAGCTGTCAGTCTATCGCCTATCACGTCGTATTTAGTTGCTATGCACCGTCTTGATGTGGAAACACCCATCGCTGTAATCTGCACTGTGTCACCGATTTCCACATGGTCTGCATCTGTCAGATATGCGCCTTCTAAGGTTTTGCCCCTCTGAATTACATCCACACTGTAATCAGCTATCTCTGCCCCAATTGACCAGTAGTTGAGAGCCGCAAACTCCTGCGCTTTTAATACAAGACTTGCACTATCGGGAACAGTTTCAAACTGACCGCTCAGATTAAGGATATAAGGCTTGTAATAGCTGTGATTTTCTGTGCCTATCTGCACACACAGCGGATTTGCATACACTGTGACTTCATTGCCGTTTTCATCTGTGCCTGTCCAATACGGGAACACATGAGTATAATTACCGCTTATATCAACATCTGCGGCAAAGTCTGTGATATTCACACCATACTGCAAGGAAACGCCTCTATCTGTGCCCCTGCTGTAATAGAATGTAGCCCAGCCGTTGTTGAACTTCCATGTACCTATCCACAGTTTGCTCATAAGGCTCATTAACTCACGCACTGTTGTAGGCTGTGCTATTTCCCAATCAGCGGGGCTGTACACACCATCATACTGGCATACCACTGTATAGCCCTGATTGAACGTCGAATTGTAAGCCGCCTCAGAGTTTATGTGCTGTATCAGCTCTGCTATGGTTGTGCCGCTTGCTGCCCTGCACACAAAGTTATTTAACATATATGATATATGTTCCGCATACACACTGATTATGCCGTCTATCGTTCTTGAAACTCTGTATATGCGGAAAAACTGTGCTGTGTCATACGGATTAGGCTTGCACTTTATCCATTTTTCTACGACTAAGCTATCAGCAAGTGTGCCGTTTACAGGGTATTCCATACTCAGCTCAAAAGATGTATTGGCTTCCTCTGTAACCTCGCACCTTATGCAGTCTGTGAGCGTACCGATGAGCGTGTCAAGGTCTGAATACAACTCAATCATGCGCTCACCTCATACTTGAACGGGTCTATCTGAAATGTCACTGTGAACGGATTTAGCACGTCCAACCTGTCTGCAATCTCGCCGCCGTTTGTAAGCACGCCCTTGTAATAATGCTCTGTGTCCGTGCTTAGTATTATCTGCCGCTCTGCTGCCACAAACAGGAATGTGTATATATCCTCCATAACCTCTGTCAACGTTTTGAGATTTGTTTTCAGTGCATAGCACCTAAACTCAATCGTTCTTGCCGCATAGCTGTCAAAGATGTGATATACACCATTCCTGCCAGGCACTTTGATTTCTTTGTACTCAGGCACAACAGGCGACAGGGACGGCGCACCCTGCAAGCATAAACCTACGCTGCTTGCAAGCGTTCCGTCTAAGCTAAAATCATACTGCATACCCTGCCGCCTTTCTGTTTGTCTGCGCTCCTAACTCTCTTGCCACAGCACTTGCCAAATCGCCCATACTCTGATACTGGATGCCGTTCACATTGACCGTGACCATCTCGCCGCCTGTTGCATTAAGCAAGTCGGAGAAACCTGTGTTCACAGCCTCCTTTATTTCACCCAGCATCGTATTGCGCTCCGTGTCAAGTTTGGTTTCGGCTTCTTCCAGTTCATCTGAATACAGACTTGCAGATACCTTACCAGTCAAATCCTGATACCTGTTCCACTTCAAATCAAGAGCTTTCAACTGGCTATCACTCAGGGATTGCCAGTATTCGGTTACTGCAAGCCCTTCGGTTGCTGACATACTGGTTAGCTGGTTAAGCATGGACTCACCTACGCCACGTTCTCTCAGCTTTTGTATGTTGTCATAGTATTGCTCTAACTCTTTGATTGAGTTGGTAATAAAGTTTTTGGTCTTGACCGCTGTGGTCTTGCCTGTCGCTTCGTCCACATCAAAAGTGAACATATCCTTGTAAGACTTTGACAAAGAGGAAGCGAACGTGCTGATTTGGGATTTAATGCTCTCAATTACTTTGCTGTATTCGCCAATCTTGGTTTTTGCAGCCTTTATCATCCCGTCAAGAGAGGACTCAAAGTTTTTGACTTGCTGGCTTATAAGGTTTTGCTGTTCCTTTTGCCTTTTCTCTATCTCGGATTGCCTTTGCTTTGCGGCTTGCTCACTCAGGCTCTTTTCGGTTTTTAGCAGTTTGAGGTTGTAGTCTTTATACAGGTCTGTGCTGTGGTCAAGGGCTTCAACGTAGGCTCTTTCCTGCTGTACCAACCAGTCTTGCGAAAAGCCCTGCTGATACATTGTGGTTTCAAGCTCTTGGAACTTAGCTTCTATCTGTTCCTTTGTGATGTCAACAGTCTTTGCCACACTGTCAACGATTGCACCTGTGGTTTGGTTTCTGCGCCCCAGTATCTCAGCAATAGCTTCCTGTGTAGTCCTGCCTGCGTTCTTTGCAGATTGTGCCTGTGCATCAGCCATTTTACCCATAGCTTCCGCACTGTATTCTACAACCTTTGCGTTGTTTTTCTCTGCAACACCATAGTATGTGTCATATGCGCCTTGAACAGCCTCAGCGAAGTCGCCCACAGCGTTGACAACTTCATCCTTGCCAGCATTCATGTTGTTGATAAATTCACTGGTCGGAACGTTAGCAATATCGCCGCCGTAGACACTCTCAGCACCTGTGAGATATGACATAGCGTCATCTATCCACACCTGCACCTGCTTGATTGCTCCGTCAAGAGCGCCAATAAGGTTTTGCATCATTTTATCGGCAGTTTCCCGCCAATCAATGTGTACAAGCCCGTCCGCTATGGTCTCAAAAATCTTCTGTGGCAAGTCTTTGAGTTTATCTAAATTCTTGACTAATGCCACACCTAACTTTATGATGATTTCAGGCGCTTTTTCAAGCAAGATTGGCAAGCTTTGAATTATTCCATCTGCCAACGCCGTAACCAATTCAATGGAAGCGTCAACCATAGCATCAAGGTTGTCAATAATCGCCTCGGCTATCTGTATCACAGCTTCCACAGCCGCTGGTATCAGCTCAGGCAGTGTGGCAGATATTCCGTCCACCAGAGAAATGATTATCTCCACACCTGTATCTGCCACTTTGGGTAACAGCTCTATGATTGTCGCTACAAGCCTGTCGATAACATCGGGCACTACATCAACTATGATTTGCATAGCCTCTGGCAACGCTTTTGCCAACGCTTCAACAACAGACGTTGCGGCATCCAGCAGTGTAGGCAACAGACTTTCTATCAGCGGCGGCAGCATATCCCCTATCATCGGTACTATGCTTCCGATTGCGTTTACTATGCCGTCGAGTGTGGTTTCAATTACAGGCTGTAAATTGCCGAGTGCTGTTTCTGCTGACGTTACAAGGTTGTTTATCAGTCCCTCTAAATCAGAGTTCTCGTCCGCAAACCCTGTTAAAAGATTTTCCCACGCTCCTTTTACCATACCCAAAGAGCCAGCTATGGTTGTTGCTGCCTCTCTTGCGGTAGTTCCTGCTATGTTTTGCTTTTGCTGTACTAAATCAATCGCTGTGACAATATCAGCAAAGGAATTGATTGTGAGGTTACTTGCTTGACCCATAGATTTTGCATACTCATTAGCATCTGCAATAAGCCGCTCCATCTCGGTCTTAGTTCCGCCATAGCCCAGTTTAAGGTTATCAAGAAGTTGAAACTGCCCTTTCGCAAAGCCCTGAAAGGCGTTTTGTATATTGGATATATCACCGCCAAAAGTGTTAAAGTTGTCAGAAATAGCCCTCATAGCTGTATCTGTCAACTCTGCGGCTTTCACGGTGTCGCCTTCTAAGCTGTCAATCAGAGACGCTGCAAAGCCTGTGGCTTTCTCCATATACTCATTTGCAGACATCCCAGCAGTTGCATATGCGTTTTGCGCATTCTGCAACATCATAGTTTGTGCCTGTTCAAGCTGTGAATACTTTGCTGCTGCTTGGTCAACAGTCTCACCTATACTGGCGGCATATTCTTCTAACGTCTGACCAGCCGTGCCATACAGCTTTTGCACGCCGCCCAGCAACTGTTCATAATCTGCATACGCTTTGACCGATTGCTGCGCAATAGCAGATATACCCGTCGCCGCTGCTGAAATAGCTGCTCCTGCGACTTTGCCCACAGCATTTAGCGTAGTACCTATGCCCCTACCAACGTTATATGCTGTTTTCTCTGCATTGTCAAGACCTTTGTTATATTCGCTGTCATCAATGCCTATCTTGACAAACAAATCAAGTAAATCCACAATCTCACCCCCTCGCTCTCAGTCCTTTGAGTTTATTCTTCATTGTGTTGATTACATCCTGCGCTTCCTGCTGCGCTTCCTGTTTATCCTCGTCCGTTTCTCGTATATCTTGAATTATCTCCCTGTATGTCTTGGATAATTCTGAACCACCCGCAAATTTAGCCGTGTTTGTAGTGAGAATTTTCAGTGCGTTGGTAACATAAAAGCGGTATATATCATCGTCGAGTTTCAGGTTAATCCGTGATGATACATACCGCAGAAAATATTTTAATTCCCGTCTACCACGGTATTCTCCGTAGCAGAGCCAGAGGGTGTCTGTGTTTCCTGACTCTGTGATGTAAAAAGCTCGAAAATAGCAGGGTCATTGATAATGTCAAGCACCTGTTTTGGCAGCGACAGAATATTGCATTCCTTTTCGTACTCCGTGACACTCTTGCCGTTCAGTGTAGCCATCACTTCCAGCACTTCTTTTTTATGCTTCTTGATTGCCACACTGATAGCCTTAGCCCTCTTGCCCTTTCTTATCATGCCTGTTACTTCTTTGTCAGCCATGATAGCACTCACAGGCTCTATCAAATCCGCCAGCATATCAAGGGCTTTTTCACCCTTTACCTCTGATAACTTCATTATTCATTCTCCGTCCACTTAGCATAAAGTATGAGATTTTGCGTTACGGGGTCTGTAAAATTCCACTGTGTGAGATACTGGATTTCGGTGTACCACCCTGCAAATGTATATCCCTCTCTTGTAGGAGCAACGGGCGCAGTAGCAGGTGTGTTAGCATCTACAACCTGTGCTGTAACCGCACTGCCGCCAGCAGAGTTGAATGTTACTGTGTAGGTATCGGGGTCAATGCTGTAAAACTCCATAGGCATATCATTCTGTGCATTGATTGACATATGACCAGTTATAGTGATTGCAGTCTGTCCCTTGCCGTTCTTGGATGTTGTAAGGCTCATGCCGCCTGTGGACAGTGCATTCATAAGCTTGACAGCAACAACGCCGCCATCTGCACGGTCGCCCACCCACCAGATTGTCTGGAAGTCTGTCTGTTGCAGGTCTTTTCGGGGCTTGACTTTGTTGCTTGCGGCTGTAATATCAGCAGAACCCAGCGCCCATCTCAGCAGTTCAAGGCTCGTGCCAATACCTGTGGTGGACATCGTGCATTCCCAGCTGTCAAGGTGCATAAGCTCCATCATGTTTGCAGGAACGTTATCCACATCTTCACCCAAATCAGAGAATGTGGGTGTGCAGTTTATTGTGATACCGCCTGTGGTTGCTGTCAGTATGTCTTGGTCAGCGGGCTCAACAGGATTTGCAGGGTCAAAGGTTGTAAGCAGGACACCAGCGTCAAGCTGTAATGCGTTAAATGCGTCCTGCGGGATTTTAGTGAACTTTCCCATTATTTCATCTCCTAATCATTAGTAAAATATTCAACCGTAATGTTGATTATTATGCGTCGTACCGTGTCGTCCACATCAGACATTCTCTGTGAGAAAGGCGAGCCTCTGTATATCCACACCTTGCCATCATCAATTGGGATTACTTTGCCCCCACGAGATATGTTTTTGGAAATTTCGTATGATTTAAGAGTTATTTCTTCCCATGATGATGACCGATACCACAAAGAAGCGGTCAAGGCGTTGGTATAACCAAAGTCCCCCTCGCTCACAGAGTATGTTATATACGGCATTTGAGCGGATTGCGGCACTGTATATTGGTCATATGCAGGCAGCCCAAAACCGCTCCAAAACTGCTGTAAAGCCTGTGCCTTATTCATACAGCGAATTCCTCTGCGGTCACCTGCCGCATATCCAGTGTAGCCGACTGCGGCGTGTACTTATCATCGCCATCAGAGGTCACTCTAAAAATCTTTCCGTCTTTCTTACGCCTGAAAACATCGTGATATTCAAGCGTGGTATTCTTTGCTGTTGTCACGGTGTACAGGCTTGTAACCCCTTGCTTATCAGCCACACGAGCTTGGATTGACATATCAAAAACGACTGCTGCCCAAAACGTTGCACCACTTACATAGGTTTGCTTTTTACCGCCGTAGCCGTCATCAGATGTAATCTTATCAAGCATTACACATTCGTCCATAGCTTCCGATAAAAGTGACATCAAAAATCACGCACCTTTCTCCACCGTTTCAGCTTATCCGCAAAGTGTGAAAATGCCGTAACACTGCCGTCACCGCCAGCGGAGGCGTTACCGCTTGCCTTGGTGTAAGAATACCCACCAAAGCTCTCACTGCTGTAAGGTGAGTTCAGCGTTGCGGCATTTTGCGTTTCCCAGTCGGTCATGTCGGCTATAAGCTGTATAACATCGGGCGGCACAGCCATGTACCATATGCTCCCTCTGAAACTTTCATCTCTCAGCTCCGTTGTCGGATATTGATACACGCCGTCGTTGAACACCGACCCCATGATACGAAAATACTGACCCTCTTGCAAATCATCCACATCAATCGAGCCGTTTTTGATTTCAAAAACGCCAAACCTAAGCTCTTTCACGAACCAGTTGTGAACCTCTGCGCAAAAGTCAGTTATCTTCATTCCTCTTCCCTCGCTTTTTCTTAGTGCCTTCGGGAACGATTTCTGCTTCCTTTATTTCCTCTATCAACGGCTTGTGTTGCAAATTGTCACTGCTCAGCAATTCTGCAACCCTATTGCTGGTGGCAGACATACCCTCTCTGGGGTATGTCGCACCAACTGTATACAAATATCCGCCGTCTAAACGGTCATTGAAAGCAACTATTACACGATACATCAAGCGGAAGCTGTGACTGTCACGGTGCAGGTAGCAGTAGCAGTATTTGCACCTGAACCAACAGAGGCTGTTATGGTAGCAGTACCAGCGCCAACAGCAGTTACAGTGCCGCTTGCCACAGTAGCAACACTTGCATCACTCGAAGTCCATGTTACCGTCTCACCAGCAGGGATTGTGGTAGCTGTAAGCTTTACTGTGCCGCCAGCTGTTACGCTTGCTGTGGTCTTGTCAAGGCTTATCAGTCTCACACCGCCTATGGAAACAACCGCAATAGCGTCAAGATATTCTGCCCACAGTGTCATACCCATGAGTGCATAGCTTTCGCCCACCGCAGTGCTGTAATTGCCGTTTGCATGGAAGCCTATCAGGTTTGTTTCGCCCTGTACGGTGTAATTCAGACCTAGCTGCCCAAACTCGCTGTCCGCAGGGTCAATATAGTAATTGACTATGTTGTCCACAGGTGTTGCATATACAAAACCTCTGGGTGTCTCAGATGAAAGTATCAGAGTATCAGCACCGAGGAAATTCTTCATGTAGTCAACGCCGAACTGGTTCTGCACAGTTATAGTCGCTGCTCCCAGATACTGATATGCGTCAAGGATATTTACCCACACTACGATACGTGTAGCGTCCCTGTGCATCTTCTTGAACTTATCTCTGCACTTTGCAATAGCCATTGCAATAGCCATCTGGAAAGTGCTCTCATCGCCTGTAAGCGTGCCTGTGGGCAGGAAGTTGTAAAACCTATCCATGACCTTTGCTTGCAGCTCGTTGAGAAACGCCTCATCGGTGCGCTGTATCGCCACAGTAGCACCGTACTTGTTCACAGCCTCGATTGACACAGCCTTTGCGTACTTTTCAAGCGTGAGGTCTGCATACGAAACAGGAGAAACAGTAGCTTCGCTGTAAGGGATTTCTTCACCCTCACCTATGTTACCGTCTGCCAGCGTAATGCTTGCAGTGTATGATGTAAGCACTGTGCCGGTCTGCTTCTTTATAGGTCTGAGTATACCCATAACCTCACGGAGCGCATCCCAGTTCTTAGCAAATCTTGTTACAAAGTCAATTTCTCTTGCTCTGACTGTTATATCAGCCGCAACAGTAAGTCCGCTCTTTGCCATTATTTACCCTCCTTAAAATCCGAAAAGTTCGTGGTTCTCCGCTATCTTTTGCTGCCTTTCTGTGGTGTCCTTGATTTTAAGAATATCTTCCTTCGTCAGCTTGCCACCGTTATTTGCAGGCGGTGTTTTTGTGTCTGCGCCTTTGATATCCTTAGTGTCGATAAAATCAGCCCACTCAGACTTTACGTTTTCCACAATCTTCTCTTTGTCTTTCAGCTTGCCCTCTTTGTCAAGCTGTATATCTGCGAGATTGGTCACACGCATTATACTTGCTATCCGTTTTTCGGAAACACCAGCTTCTTTCAGCATTTCCTTGTACGCCGTCTCTTTGGCAGCTTTCTCGGCGGCAGCGGATTGCTCAGACTTGTAATCATCAAACTGCTTTTTGAGGTCGTTGTACTTGGTTTCAAAATCGCCGCCGCTTGCTTTGAGCTCCTTCAGCTCTTTTTCCACAGCAGGCAGCTTTTCAGCATCCGCCTTGTATCTGTCTCTCTCTTCTTTGAGAGCGTCTACAACGTCCGTGTGTGCTTCGATGATTGTATCAATCTGTTCCTCTGTAAGGCTCATTCCTTTGAGCATTTTGCGCGTAACAGGCATAATCTTTTTTCCTTTCTGTACTTCGGCAGCTTTACTTTGCTGCGGAAAAATTTTATACACAGTCTATTCTACCACACTTTTGTGTGCTTGTCAAGACCCCCTCCCTTAATGTATGAAATGTACATTTTCACCGTTTTTCGGAAACTTTCTATATTTTTTTATCTCTTATAGGGACTTTTCTATTTTACCCCTTTTATGTACATTCTACATTCTCTATATATATAAAAAAATATAAAATAATATAATATATATATATAATATCTAATCCTTTAATGGTTTAAAACATTAAATCATTAAAGTGAGAATAGGCAAAAAAATCAGCCCCGAAAGGCTGATTTTTAAATGTTAATTTTTTGTAAATTTTGATTTAGTATTCACTCGGAAACAGAATTGTTGTGGCTGACCTGTCTGCCTCTGTGATTATCCAAATCTTAGTGTCTCGCTCATTGTCTTGCATATCTTCTGGGATATTGTAAGCACTCAGCAGCCTGCCATCTGTGGAAGCAGCCACATCGTTTGCGTGCCAGTCCTCCATATACATATCATCGCCCCAGTCGTATCTCATATGCCTGCTGAGACAGTCACCGAGAAAATTAATCTTTTTCACTGTGTCTGCCCACAGATGCACTCCACGGGTATGCAATAAACTGCTTCTTTCTATCGCAAACGGAAAAAGTGCTTGCATAGCACCGCAGGCGGGGCATATTTCTTCCTGTCCTTTTGTCCTGCTTATTGCTGGGTGTCCTCTGTACTCGTTGCCGCACATCGGGCATATTTTAATTCCCATAATCATTCTCCTTTCAGGTCATCAAGACTTACGATATAAATTTCGTGTGGAGGTGCGGGATTTTGTACCTCAGCTTGATACAGCTTTTTGCCTTCTTTAATGCGGAAGATGTAAGCTGTGAACAACATCCGCCCGCTTATCTTCGGGTTATCCACCTCAACCAAATGGTCAAGGTGATTTACTGCTTCCTTCGGGGTCATTTTATCCTCCTGCACTTGTCATGCTGCTCAATGACTTCTGTGCTTGGCTCTCTCATGGTTCTTCCTCCCAATCATCGTACCGCTCATTAAACTCAAAAGGTCCATCGCAATTATAAATATCGCCTTGTGCAGAAACGCTGCTTATGCTATCAAGATAATCAATATCAAGGTATCTGTCAGCAAGCTCTTTGAGAAGTATCGTATAGTCATCTTCTGATTGACATTCAGAAATTTTGCAAAGAATATTTCCAGCCTCAGCATACTTATTGAGCCAATTAGCATAACTTGAAAGGTCGTTGCACCAGCCGACAAGAAGATAGCTGTTATCATAAACATCGCCATCATTATAATACTTGTAAATCAGCTTTGCAACAGCTGTACAAACCTGAGTAGCCACCGTATCGCCCTGTCCGTATTTAGGTAAATACTTATCAAAAGAGTTTTAAAACTTATCAAAATAATCCCAATCAACCGCGTTGCTCATATTATTACGTTCCTTTCTCCCCGTCTTGCCGATAGGTAAGCTATGCACCATTGGTTAAACTTTTACCACCTTGTTGTGTGCGGAGATTTGCCGCTCCGCTCGGCTTGTGGTTACTGTTGGTTCAGATAATCCAGCGCAACTCTAATTGCGTTAGAAGCCTTGCATCTTGTTGCCACTGTCACTCCGTTTACATCCACACTGTAATATTTGCGTGTGTATCCAGTATTGGGCGCAATTGCAATCCTTATCATGTTGCCTGCGCCATCAGGTAGGTCAAAAAGGTGTATGTCATAATCATGGCTTCTCTCAATTGCGTGTGCATCCCAGTATTTCATGTTGTATCTCATGCTATTTCCTCCTATGGTGTGTGCCTACATCCGTATAACCCACCGCCCGCTATTGCGTTCGGTTTAAGTCGCCCGCCCTCAGCACGTTGTTTGTTTTATTGTGTTTATATTATATCATGTTTTTTTATGTTTGTCAATAGGTTTTTAGAATATTTTTATTGTATATATGCACAAAAAAGACATACCTGTTTTGTGCATTTTACAGATATGCCTTTATTTGCAAAATAAACGCTCTCTACGGCGTTTTAGTATCGGGTAAAGTAGTTTTACTATCTTGACGTCTAACCGCTCTTAAACGAGCGATTTGTGCCCTCTACGGCGATTATTTGAACTCGTTTTCAATTATACGCCTGTATTCTTCTCTGTGGTCAGTTGCTGCGGGTTTCAGATACGGTTGTGCTTCTGTCTTACTCGTACCCATCTCCACATAAGCGGCATACTCAACATTCGTGCCGATATACACCGCCTTTTCGCCTGCTGGGGCAGTTCCTTCATAGCTTCCCACCACAATCGGAGCGGGTTTCCCTGCTGTGCCATTCTTTCGAGTGACAGGAGTATCTGCGTGAACTCTGTTTGACTTATATTCGGATATCGCCGCATCTTTGCCTGAAATAGCATGAGTGATACTATTGCGCAATAAGCCTGTGTCAACAGGGCACAGGAATTTAGCGTATGCCTCAGCTGTGATACCTACACTCTCCAAAGCTCTTTCAATAGCTTCTGCTGTGTATTTCTTTACATCTTCTACGTGTGAAATCAGCTCTGGCTCTGCCATTCTATCATCTCGCTTTCAAGGCGGGTGTATGAGTTATACAAATGCTCTGCGGCTTCTTTCTCTGATACCCCGAAAATAAGCCCAAGCTGGCTCAACATTTGCTGTACATCTGCCATTTCTGCAAGCACGTGTTCACGCTCTGGTGTGGGGTCTGTAAACTTCACTTCTGCACGGCGTACCTTGTTCAGCGCCTGTATCAGCTCTGCCATCTCTTCCACAGCTTGATTGATTTGATTATCTGCGCCTTTTAGGTCTATCACATATTCATACAGTTGCTTTGCGTTTAGCATTTTTCCACTCCTCATAGGTCATATCACCCAGCTTTGACCGTCGCTCAAATTTCCCCGCTGCAAGGTCTGTTCCTGCTACTACACCAACCAATGTGCAGCGACAGTTATACACCATTTCGGGAGCGGCTGTGGGGTCGCCTGGGAAATGTATTGTATATCCCTCAACCTCGAACGGTTTGCCCACATCAACTTTCACTGTGTCAAGCTGTCTGTGTTCGTGACGGGTCCTGCCATCAAGTGTGGCTACCCACATCTGCTGCATTTTGATACCCATACTTTCAGCACGCTTGTAACTGTCAACACGCCCTGCGTTTTCTGCCCCTGTGGTCATAGTTCGGGCGTTGCGGATAGCGGCTTTCATGTTGCTGTCCCCGACCGCTTCTGCCAGTCGCTTTGCTATCTTTGGGATAGCTTCGCCTTGCAGTATGCTTTGGGTCATAACACTCTGTATCACTTGCTTATTCCACAGCTTTGCTCTGCCCTCTGCAATCGCCTTTGATACTTTCTTGCCGGGCGGGGGTAATAGCTGTGGGTCATCACGGACAAGCCGCTCTACTGTGTGACGGTCATACAGCGTGTATGATGTGTCTACAAGAGCGCCTTTTTCAGCTTCATACGTGCCGTAATTGTGGTTGAGGGCATAAGCGTCATAGGTGAATTGCTTTGTCATAGAAGCCGCTTTCAGGTTGGCTGTGTGCATATCCTCAGCAAGTGTGTCCTTCATTTCTTCCCACCGCTTACCTATCATAATTTGACCTGTGCGCCAGTGGTCGTATTCCTGCTGTGTGATTATCCCTTTTGCAAGCTGTTCACGCTTGATTTTATCCTTAGCTTTGAATGCTGCAAGGTAATCATCCAGCTTTTTTTCCGCTTCTTTTGCAGCCTGTGCGTATATTTTAGCTATCTTTTTCTCCAGCTTTTTGAGTTCTTTATCCGTCCACTTATGCCCATAGTCCATTATTCTTCATCCTCTGTTGCATTGGCTACGATACCTGCCATGCGCTCTGTTTCATCGGCTTGTATCTGTTTCAGCACATCTTCTACCTTGTCACCATCACCAAGCACTTCGAGTATCTTTGTGGTAACATAATCAGACGGCAGGAATTGTGCTCCTTGGATAATGTTTTGTATAGTTTCGGAGGCATTTACAAGGATTGACCGTGTGAAAGACGGAGTATCTTCTATTCCTGCAAGTGCCAGCACCTTATTGATGAATGCGATAATCTGATATTCAAAATCATCCGTCTTGCTGTTCAGCGGTTCGTATGCTGCCTTGATTTGTGTTGCTGTTATCGCTCCTCCTGCAATAACGTCTGTGTTCAGAGCCATTGCGTCACGGTACAAGTCTTTATCAAGCCTATCAAGCAACGCCTCTCTGCTTGCATAAGGTGCGTCCTGTGTGTGTGACTGTGCCTGTGCCATATCATCCATAGTGGTAGCATGAACAGTTTTCAGCCTTTCCACAAACTTTGCAAGGTCAATGTCATCCATGCCCCCTGCATTCTGGATAGTCCAGTACACAATACTTGCCTCATCTACGGTGTTTGCAAAGCCGCTCTTGATAAGGTCATAGCAATCTATCTGCTCCCGCAGACCTACTATCTCTGATTGGTGTTCCGAATTGCCCCACAGCGGCACAATCGGGAATGAGGGATAGTTTTCTGCGTCATAGATACGTTCACCATCCGCCTCATTGCGGATGTATTTCAGTTTGTATGCTCTTTTCGGATGCAGTACACGTTCCTCACTATCAATCCACATATAGTCCGTGTACCCGTCTTCTTCATACAGCGTGGCTCTGAGCGGCTTATCAGGTGCTACTTGCCAAAAGCGTATACCAGCACGCATTGAGCCGTTTTCTTCGTCAAACAGCGGTGCAAATTCAAGAAGGCTGAATACTTCCACATGGTCAAGGTTAAAAAACCCAAAAGATACGCCGTGAATAAGAGCATATTTGCCGAGTGATGAAAGCTGAGTATCAAACTCATATTCCTGCGTGCCTAACTTATCCTTGGTCTGCTCTGTTTCCCACGTTACGCCGTTTCCCAAAAGATACTGAGTTTCCTGCACAATAAACCTGTGGAAATGCCTGCAAGCCATCTTGAAGTTTGCACCCCAGCTATCAGGGATAGCATTTCCAGAAACCGTATACAGTATCTTTTGGAACTCGTTTATGGTCACGTTTTTATGCCTGTTGTACTGGTCTGCGACCCACGCTGTCTTGTAAAGTGCCGTGCCTTTGTGTTCAAGTATGCATTGCCGTACAAACGCCATACGTTCTTTATCGCTTTCACCTATCGCAATAAGGTCTTGGTATGTTTTCATATATTGCTCCTATCATAAAAATACGCTTTCAAGGTTTTCTTTACCCATCTTGCCACTCAGCACTCGTATCAGGCTCGATAAGCTATCAGGGCAGTCATCGTGCTCTGCGTCTTCGTTATAGTCACAGATTTGGTCAATATACTCCTCATCTGTTCCTTTTACAAATATAACATCTTTCCACACAAATTTCAAGTGGGAAACGATTTTTATATATTTATTTTGAGTTTCTGTGTACGGGACAACTTTTACGCCATATCCCCGAAACTTTTGTGCAACATATCCTTTATCCGCATTAAGCTCGTTGTACATCTTTTTGCACATGAACTTATCGTGCCACATCGCTATCTCTGGCATTACATCGTCAATGTGCTTTCTCCAGCACTTGCCAAAAACATAATACTTGCCATCATGTGTGGCACAGATTGTGAACGCTGTGTAATCTTCGCCATAGTATGCAGCATCGCAATGGCTTGTACCTTGCTCAACAAGTGCAGGGTCTGCGCCTGTCTGCGGGTCTGTAAAGATAACATCATCATCCGCAATGTGTTTCAGCTCATAGTTTGCGGCAAACAAACTGTTTGTCATGTGCGCCTTTATATCCGCTGCTTGCTCTGGTGTGATAAGCCCTGTTACATCCCACGGATATTTTTTAGGATTGGGCATGAGTGTGAAAGCGTCATCCTTATGCCACGGCGTGCCTGTGTTGATAAACCGCCCGCCACGGTTCTTAATATTTTGCAATTCTTGATATGCAAGTTTGGTGCGCTCACGCTCTGCCTGTGATATACGGTCGTTGATGTTGACAATATCATCTGTTACAACAATATCAGCGTGTTTACCAGTGATAGATGTACCAATACCAAGCCCTACTATCTGCGCCGAGCCTTTGATTGAGGTGGTGAGGTTTGTGGAAATCTCAAAATTACTGTTTTTTGTTAGTGTGAGTTGCTTGCTGTATAGCGTTTGAACGATAAAGCTAACGCATCCAGATTGCAATATGTTCCCAGTCTGCCGCATTATTTCTGCCACATCATTGCTGGTCTTCCTGAAAAACATTGCTGTTTCATTCGGGGCAATTATGCAATGCAGAGCTAAAAAAAGAGATAAGGTTGTGGTCTTGTAACTTCCTCTATGCCCTTGCAGTGTCTGGTCGTCTTTGGCATATAAGAAACCTCTCAACCACTCATTGTGCATATCGGTTAGGTCTTTGAAACCTACCCACTTCCCTATCTCCACAGGATTGTACCATAGCAAATCAAGAATTTCCCGCTTGCTTGCTTTCAAAGTATTTCTCCATTTCCTTTATGGTGTCATCACTGCTTGTTGACAGCGACATTTCTTGCTTTTCTGTCTGCCCTAAATACTGCTTCCCAAGCCAAATAGCCATAGAAACGTTATGTTCTGCCATCTTAAATTGCCATCTTCTCAGGCTGATTTTGCCATTGGCAGAATGCTTTTTAAAAGCTTCCGCAAAAGTGATTTTTAATTCCCTTTTGCACCATCTTTCAATAGTATCAGGCGAACAATTGAAAAAGCTTGCTACTTCGTCAAGCGTACACTGAATTCCACACAGTTTCTTGAAAGCTTCTTCGTCTATTTCAATGCGTGGTCTGCCTTTAGCCATTTATTCACCAGCTTTCTATTTAGCTTTCAGTATCTTCCATATACATTGTAGCGATTTCATCGCTCAATCTCGCATACCCGTTTTTAATCGCATCTTCAAAATCTATGATAACTAATGCAGATTGTTCCATTAGCGATTGCATTTTGGCATCTGCGTGCGCATAATAATCAGCTATCTTTGCATAATTGAAAACAGTATGCCTGCTTGCGGCTACTTTATCAACTGCATTTTCATTGTTACGAGGATTGTTTTCATACGGTATGATATCATTTATATTTTTTTCAATTATATTTATGCTCTTTACCTCATATTTTTTCAGCGATTTTTTCTTTCATAATTGCGCTTTTTGACAGATACAGAAACGGAGTATCACAAATAGCAACAATGCATTCAATAATACAAGTATTTACTGCGATAGATATTATATCAGCGTTGGAATATACACCATAGAATGCAAGAAAACAGAAACCAAAGTTTTCTGCACAATTGCAAATCATAGTACAAAGATTATTCCTCAACCACATCTTTCTGCCTTTGAATTTTCTTTTCAGAACATCATATATTTTTACATCAATAACATTCGCAAGCACAAACATTGAAACACTTGCTAAACATACTCGAAGTGATAAGCTGAAAATCTCGCTCATTGCGTTATGCGCCGCGTCAATTTCATTAGGCATAAATATCAAAGATAACTGCATAATTATCAAAAAAGATATAACAGATGCGGCAGAAATAGCCACTCCTTTCTTTGCATCTTTCTTGCTATACATTTCGGAAAGCATATCAGTGGCAAGAAATACAGATGAAAACAGAACATTTCCAAGCGTTGCGCTAATACCGAATAAATCAATGCATTTCAGCACTTGAATATTGGCTATAATGGGAGCAATACCCAGCCACACAAACAGCCCATCTTTCCCAAAAAATTTCTTTGCTAATACAAGCATAGAAAAAACTATTATGATTTCAACGAATAAAAGTATTTCATTAGGCATATTATTATCTCCTTAATCTCAAATCTCAATCTTTGCAAATAGCTTGCCATTTCTTGTAATACTGTTCCTGCATCTTCATTGCTTGCTTTAAGCTTTCAGCCATCACAATATCACGCTTTTCTTTCGAGAAACTCTTTGAAACTTTTTTCCCTCCTATCATTCCATACAGTGCTTTTTGTTTCCAACTGCTACTATCAACAAAATCAAACGGCACGGTATCAATTATTTTCTTTCGTGTCATACCCAAACAATGCACTTTACACCCAAATTGCTTTGCGTATTTCAGAAACATCATATACTGGCTATCTTTGATATCTTCATTCTTAAACCCTGTTACTGCAATAATTCTTCCTGCGTATTCTTTGCACATCTTTTGATATTCTGATATTCCCCTATTTTTATGCCACACTGGAATAATTTTGTTTGATGCGCTTTCAAGTATTTTTCTAAGTTCGAGGACTTTATCATAGCCAATCATATTGTCTACATCCATTTCAAAAAACCCGAGGATTTTATCGCAGTCGTTCTTCTTTATCCAGTCAGCATATCTTTTGGTATACTCCACCCAATTGACCGCTTTGCCCTTTTGAAATGAATGTGCGCCGCTGTCAATCAACATCAATTCGGATTTGTCGAGTATTGTTCTGAATACATCCTGTTTCAGATAATAAAAACTGCATAAAATCCATTTATAGCTTTTTATTCTGCTATTTATTGACTGAAATTCACCTGACGCTTCCAATCCACTTAGGAAAATCTTCATGTTACCTCCTTAAAATGTATTTTCACATCTTTTTTGTGGCAAAAAGGACATTCAAGCATAGCTTTTTCGGGTCTGTCATAACTTTTTTCTGTCAAATCATCAACGCTTTCCCAATCAATATCCGTTACTTCATCAAAGCCAAAATCTGACATATCTAATTCTGTTATGCTGTCAAGTTCTTTATTGAGTATATCAAAATCAAAATCTGTATTCATCGTCAGCTTGTTATGAACAAGCATATAAGCACGGCGCTGTTCATCTGTAAGCTCGTCCAACCTAATCACAGGTACAGTGTCTATATCATCCATTTCCATAGCTGCAAGCAGTCTGCCGTGACCCTCGACAATTTCGTTTTCTCCCCACACTGCAATCGGGTCGTTAAAGCCAAATTCTCGTATGCTCTTTTTGATTTGCTCCACCTGCTCAATTGTGTGGATTTTTGCGTTATTTGCATACGGTTTCAGGCTGTTTTTGTCAAGATATTCTATCTTTAGCTCCACAAAAAATCACTCCTTCTTATCGTTTCTTGCCAAGTATTGCCTCGTTCCAACCCTTACCGTCTATATAATCCTTCATGGCAACTGTGGCAACTATTGTGTTGCCCTGTCCTGTCCACCATGATGCTGACTTGTGGCGTGTTATTACCTCAGCAAATCGGTTGTATCTATCAGCATACTCTTTTTGAGTTGCTATCTCTGACTTGATTTTATCCGGGAGAAGTGAGCTATTACCGAATGTCATCTTTTCAGCTCGCTGTAACACAAACCGTGCTCTCTCTTCGGGAGTTCCGTTTATATAATTACTCGTTATCTCAGGCGATGCGGTGCCTTTTGTTACGGCGTAATTCAGTAAGTACCTGCCCGTTCCTTTTCTTATCTTCGTAGCCTCTGATATTTCAGAGCTTGAACCGCTTAACTCAGGTAATCCGCCACGGTCTTTTATGCTTTTAGGTGTTGTGAGTTGCTTTGCTATTGAAGCAACTGAGTGCGCAGCTGAGTAAGTAGCTCCCCGTCCACCCATCGTTATCACTCCTTGTATAATTCACATTGATTTTTACAGTATCCAGATAGTATTTTCCCTCTTTATCTCTATTTAACCATATAAATTGCAATTTGTCAAGCATAAAATCAAAAAAATAAGGGGTTTTACCCCTTATTTTACATTTATCATCTGATTTATGTACTTGTCTTTGCTGTTTTTGAATTTTTTGTTCATTATCATAGCTGATAAATATATGCTGTTTTTGCCAAAAATCTGCTGAGTAAACTCGTTGGTTCTCTTACCGTCATAGTCAAAATCACTCGCAATATTGTGACCGTAAGCATCTCTGTATTTTCCTTTTGGTGTCCTGCTGTACCAGTCAAACCCAAGCACTCTGAAAAAACTGGTATGTGTGAGCGTGTATGACATTCTTTTCAAGTCTATCGGCTGATTGCTGGACTTTACCTTGATGCAAAGCATATCACAATCATCCGAGCTTGCATAACTCTGTACTGCATACAGATTAAACTTATATCCTTGCTGTTCAAGCCTGAGTATGGTTGCCAGCAGCATTTGCCCAGCTTCGATTATGTCACGGCTTTCAATATTCCACGCACAAGTTACGTCGTAGTACACATCTATGACCTTTGCTTTGATAGGCTTGATGTATACATCCTGCATACAATTAGGAACACCTATCAGCGCAAGCGGCACTATGGGGTTTGCACCTGCTACATTGTTCTTGAAGCCCATCCTTTTGCTGTCACCCTTGACTGTGGGCTTTACACTTTCTTTTAGCTTATCCACAGAGGGCTGATAACCATTTTCAAGGTATTCCAAACATTCACCGTAGCTCTTTACACCCTCCCAAGTTCCAAAGCTGCCTTTGGTTTTATCCTCAAAGCTGCTGTCGGTGATTGACCTCGTTTTGAGGTCTTTCACCATCTGCTGTGTATTTTCGTATCGTTCTACCATCACACGATACTGCTTGCCACTTTTGTTGTAGTTTTTTTCTGTAACGATACTCATTTATACCACTTCCTTTGCTATACTTTCAAGCGCCTGCTTGTATTTGCTGTTAGGCATCTCATGTGCTATCATTCTCACGCTATCCCCATCCAGCCCCTTGACTAAGCAAGTCTTGATAGCCTCTTTCAAATCCATTATTTTCAGCATCTTTGCCAGTCTGCCGATACCACGGTAGCTGACTATCACCATGCAGCCAGCTCTCTGTGCTTCCCTGCGGAATGCTCTGCAAAATTCAACCAGCTCCTCATCATTGCCAGCAACCGACATCTCGATTGTGGGTGAATAGTCTATTTCAACAACTGCAAATCTGTCAAGTGAAGCTGCATCCAACTGATTTCTGCCCACATACTCAAAATCAGCACCGTTGCCTGTGGTGTTACCTGCGGCGATTACTCTGAAATCGGGATGTGCTTCTACATATCCGATAGGAGCAGGGAAGTCAAAGTATCTGTTAGCTATTGCAGCGTTGAGGATTACCAGAACCTCGGGAATGCTTGCATCCATTTCATCCAGCATGAACACCCCACCCTCTGTGAACGCCTTGTAGAACTGTGTGGGCTGATAGTTACCCATAGCGTCTGTGAAGCCTGTCAGCTTGTACTCTTGGGTAACTGCATTGGTGAAATAGAACTTTAACCCTAACGCCTGTGCAATCTGCTTGCAGAGAACGTTTTTGCCAGACCCTGCAGGACCTGTCAAGAACACGGGCTCATTGTTTGCAACGAACTTTAACACGGTCTCAAACTTCTCATGGGTTACACCTTCGACCTCAGCCTTGCGACCGTCTATAACAGTCGTTATCTTGCGTTCGATTGTTCCATACTCTCTCTTAATGAAATCACGTATTGTGCTTTCAACATTGCCCATGATTTCGTTCTCAATCTTTTCAGACTGGGTTTTGGCTATCAGCCCGACAACCGCCTGTTCAAGTATACCCATTGAATACTGAACCTGTCCATCTGTAACCTGTGCAGGCTGTGTGGACTGTACAGGTGCAAGAGCGTTGAAGCTCTTGAAGCACTTTGTCATTGAGCGCTTATCCTCAGGGACAAGCTGCACATATTCGTTGATATGCTCTTTCAGCACATCAATGTTTTCATTTGCTTTTTCCAGCGCCTCTCTTATTGAGGTATATCTGGAATTAACTAACGGTTCATCTGACTGAGCTTTCATGTTGTAGTACCCAGCCAACATATCTATTCTTGCGTCTGCTGCCATTTTAACTTCCTCCTGAAATCTAAGTGTTATTATGTGTATATAATAACATATATTTTTATGTTTGTCAATACTTTTTTAGAAAAAAAGTTGTCTAAAAAAGCAAAAGCCTTTTGAACATATTTGCTCAAAAGGCTATCTATCACTGCTTAAAATCCTCAAAACTGTATTGTCGTTCTTTCAGATTGTTTTGCGCATAGTCGGTAAATCTTATCTTACTGAAATATATCCCCGCTGATACTCTGCCTTTCTCTGGCAATTTCTGTGCTATCTCCTTGAAAAACTTTTTACTGGTCATCTCATACTCGTTATTCTGCTTTGCCCACTTGATGTACATAGCAAACAGGTCTTTTGCCATAATACGGTCATTGCAGGTGTAATCAATCACAATAGCATCCTCTATGAAACCTGTAAGCAAATCCATCTCGTTTTTGTATTCCTTGACAGCCTCCTGCACACGCGCAGGTTCGGAAATGCCGTCTCTCTGCCACTTAATACACCCCTCAACAGCCCAGTGCAATATCTGTGGCATTTCTTTGCGCAGTTTGTATTTCAGATGTTTGTCTACCTTTTCAGGCGGGATATTGACCTCAAAGGGTATCAGCTTTATTCTGCGCCATATGCCCACATCTGTGCCTCGTATCACAGGTTTATGATTGGTAGCGACCCATATCTTAAATTCAGGCGTGTACTCAAACTCATCCCCATACAGGAAACGACACGTTATCTTGCTGCCGCCTGTGAGCTGCTTTAACAACCCCTCGTTCAGCCGCACACCCTCTGTTGGCTCTTCACAGGTCACATACCTTGCACCTTTCAGCCGTGCCACATCTGAATTTGCACTATCATTGCCGAAACGCTTCATCATTATCGTTTCGGGTTGAGTGTTTGCAGCATAGTCACCCAGCATATCCGCTATGGTGTCAAGGAATGTGGATTTACCATTGTTGCCCATGCCATACAAAAAGTATGCACACTGCTCACGGGTTGAGCCGCCCAGACTGTACCCCACACACCGCTGAATATATTCCTGCAATTCTTTATTCCCTGCTGTGACATCATCAAGAAAACGTAGCCACATCTCAGGCTTCTTGCCGCTGACATCATAATCACACATAGCGATTTTGGACATCATAAAACTGCTTTCATGTGGTATCAGCTCACCATTGCGGAGATTAACTATGCCGTTTTGACAATTAAAGAAATCGGGATAGCTGTCAAAAGAATTTGCTCCTACTGGAATACCATCAAGGTGCTGACACTCTTTTATCATGTTCTCTTTGTTATGTGAACTTGCAGTCCTGTTAGCCCATTTCAGCATCTTGACCTGTGCATCTTCGTCCTGCTCCATGAACGCCTCTTGCTTTATATCATCGCAGACCATATCTGCCAGCTTTTTTATCTCTCCGCTGTCATCAAGTCGCCATGTTTTACCGTCCCAATAATACCACTTTTTGCGGTTGTATGAGTATCTTATGATATGCCCGAACTTATCACACAGCCTGTGGGCGTTGCCTGTGTCTGTCAAGTCATAGTGTTCTTTGGGGGCATCCACACCCATCTGTCCGTTTTTGAAAACAGCAAACGCCAAATCTGTACCTTTGTCATGCACTGTGGGATTGTACACCTCTGTACAGCCCATGCACGCCTTTGATACTGTTATTTGACCATATGTGTTAGCACCTCTGCGTTCTTCCCACTTTGGACGCATAAGCCCCGAACTACGGAATATTCTATCCATCTGTGCAGGGTCTTTCTGTGTCCAAAATGCCAACATATTGCAGAGTGCCAAATCAGCCTCAGATTGGCTTGAATACACCCCTTGCCATTCACCCTGATACAGCATCGTAAACAGATACCCGCTTTTGCAGTTGCGCGCTTTATCCACAACCTCTTGGTCATCCATTGAGATGTAGCTTGCTACGGGTAACGCTTTTTCAGCTCTCGGTGTCTCGGACGGCAGATATTTACTGTGCAATACTTTCACGCTCTCCGTGCAGTCTACAACATTTCTGTATTTCTCGTTGTAGATATTGCCAGTGCAGATAAAGTATCTGCCTGAGCTGTACATCTCCACACCGTTCTTGCGCCTTGCTCCGCTCGGAAGCGTACCACGGCATATGATGTGAATGCCAGTGCCGCTCTTGCTTATCTCTGCATAGCTTTGCAGAGTTTCCACAAACTCATCGCAAAAATCAACATTGTCAATGCAGTGGTCAAGGTCAACACCAAAATACCCGTTGGCAAACATGAAACCTACACCGTCAAAGTTGTACTTGCTGCAAGCTGCAACAGCCGTGTCAAAATCCGCCCACGTATCAGGGTTATTGCTCTGCGCATTCTTGCCTGTGTATGCGTTTTTGGGAATTTTATCCTTGCCTACCCAGCACACCCACTGTTTCAGCCCTTTCAAATCGGCAGGGATATTCTCGACTTTGGTAATCATTTTATCACATCTCTTCTTGGAATAACTCTGTTTTGGTCACGCTTTCAATGTTGCCCTCAAAGCCGTCAACATAGCTTATATCGCCCATCCGCTTTGCTTTCTTATCAAGGCTTCCTGTGTCCACAATAAACTCTATCACGTTTTTGTTGCCATTGCTCATAGGGTAATATCTGTGTGTGCTGTCTGTGTGGCTGTCAGCCTTGAAATCACCTACCACTGCTGTAAATTCTTCTCCGCTGTCAAGAGTTATTTCAAGACGTTCTCCTACGCTCTCAGCATAATAGCTGCCAACTGCAATAACGTAATCATCCCCAAAACGCCGCAGTCCGTTTTTATCCGTCCAGCATTCACGCTGCAACTTATACTGTGGGCTATTCCTGTCTGTGATACACTTGTAATCCATATAGGACTTAAAACTTGTATCACCATCAGGAACGCTCATGCTTTCCGTAAACACTGCCGACATAACTATTGGTGTAGCTGCCTCTGTCTCTGCAATACCCATGTTTTCGTTATCACTATCTTTGGGGAGTGCCAGTGCCATAGTCCCTGCTATTGCCGCCGCAACACCTGTGGCTATCAGTATGTGCTTATTCTTCATTTTTAGCCTCTCCATTCTGCATTCTTGCTACCTCTTCCTCTGATATGAACCACTGTGCTTTATCGGAGTTGTTCGGTATCTTTACTGCCTTTATCTTGCCTGCTTTTGCCCAGTTGCGGAGAGTGTATGTGGTTATCCCCAACATCTTTGCAACCTTTCTGATTGATAACATATTGCTCATCTAAATCACCTCAAATTTAATACTGTTTTGGAGCTCTCTCCAATCTTCATCTGTAAGCCCTATGTACTCGGACACATACTTGATAACATCCGTATCATCAAGATATTTGCCGAAAACTGGCGGGCACTGATACAACGCCAGTATATCACTCCATAGAGCTTTTAGTCGGTCTTTGTGCCAGCCTTTGCGTATTCGGGTATACAAAAATCCTGCAACTGCGCTTTTTACAGCACTCTCCACGCATACCTTGTATACCCTTTGCTCATCTTTGGCTCTCAGCCTTTTTGTGAGATAGCTTGCTTTCACCCGCTTTACCTCCTATCACTCTTGCAGTGTATTCATACTATAACATATATTTTTATATTTGTCAATACTCACACCCTAATTTTTTATAAATATTCATGCGCCGCTTTGACCAACCTTTGAACATCCCGAAATCATCTACAAGGTCAATCACAGTGCCATATGCTTTGAAATCTGCCTTTCTTGCAACTCTGCCCACAGCCTGTGTTACAAGCCGCTCATTCTTTTCGGGTGTCGCAAACACAATGTGTCTCAGATTGGGACAATCAAGACCCTCTGCTGCCAGTTGGTATGTGGCAAATATGCAGTCTATTTCTCCGCTATTCAGCCGTCTCAGCGCCTCTTTCCGTTCCTCTTTGGCTTTCTTTGACGTGCCCATTGTGGATAGGCACACTGCTTTTCCTGCATACGCATTACACAGATTTTGCAGATATGCCACCCTGTTTGCCAATACAATGGAGTATGAGCGGCATTCTGTGTTGATAATTGTTACAGCTTTCAAAAATCGCTCATGGTCATTTGTCAAATCTGCAACCAGTGCCGTGTAATTGATAGTGCCGTCACCATTCAGCACATCGTCTGTGTTTGGAAAATATCCCGTGTCTATCGCTTCAATCTTGACGGGGCAAGTAGTGTTTGCTACGCAACTTCTATCCACCTCAGCTATCTTACCGCCCAGCAGAGCATACATACTTTGTTCAAGACCATCCGTTCTATTAGGCGTTGCTGTCAACCCGAACTTATACGGAGCATATAGATTGCTTATGACCTGATAGAACTGTGTCATCCGTGTAGGTGTCCCTACAAGGTGCTGACATTCGTCTACAATAATCACTGCCCATTCGTTTCTGTACATCTGCAAATTTATCCTGCACATGGTCTGCACTGTTGCAAACGTTATGCCTTTGCTAATGTTCACCCTGCCAGCGGTTATTGTGCCGAACATTTCTTTGCCGCATTCAAAACAGCTTTTTGCTCTCTCCATGCTCTGATTAAGCAAATCCTGTGTGTGTGTGAGCCATAGTGTCTTTAAACCTAATCTGCTAACTACATCTAATGCCGTCTGTGTTTTACCGCTCCCACACGGCATTATAACCACACCGTTCACGAATTTCAGCATAGCTCCAACAACCCTCTGCTGGTAATCGTACAATTGAATATTGCTGTTATATTCTGCTTTGAACTGGTCTATTTCGGGATATTTCTCCCACGTTATTTTTGCATCGTACTTTAAGCCAATAGTGACTATATCCCTTTTGCACCCATACGGCATATGAATATAATCACCATTGCGCTCGTACAAGTACAGTTTGCGTGGAGTATTGCCAAGCCATCTGCCAGCTTGCAGTCTTGATATATATTCAGGATTGTCCAATATCAGCTTTTGATTGCAATACTCTACAATCTCCTGCACAGGGTGTTTTACCAAAATCCCGCTCCCTATGTAAATTTCCATCTATTCCTCCGTATAGTCTGCACAGTTGTAATAGTCAATGCGGGGAAAAGCTCTGTGCAAACAACTATCACAGTAGTCCACACCATCAATGCGAGAAACGACCTCTACCTCTTGCTTGCACATATCGCAAATAATGTGCGCTTCCCAGCATTCGGGACAACTTCTGCCCAGACACCCCATTTCGGGCGGGCATCCCACGCATCCGCCCTCATTATATTCAATCTTTACCATTCTTTATCATCTCCACAAACATCACCCCATCGAACCAACTGTCATAAAACTTTGTGCCAGTGTCGCTTGTAAAGGTGTACTCAGCTCCTTCGATGGGTTCGTCAACATAAAGCTGCACCCAGCTGTTAAGAACGATAAAGTCGCAAACTTTCCTTTCAGGGTCGATTTCACGTACCCTCTTGTTGATTTCTTCACGAAGTGCATTTACTTTTGACTCGTATTCCTTGTAAAGCGCCGCCAGTTCTTTGTACATGGTCTATACCTCCTTTTTATTCAGTGGATTGAATTTCTCCGCTTTTATATATTATAACATATGCTTTTATATTTGTCAAGACTTTTTTAGAAAAATATCCAGCGATATTAGCTGGCCTATTTTTACGCTTTCATTTATTTTTAAATCGGCATAAAAACAAATTTTGACCTCATTTTTGTGCTTTATCAACACCATAGGATGTGTGTTTCCACACTTTACCCATTTTTCAAATGCCATTATCTGATTATCTTCCAGTCTATTGATGTTAAACGTGTCGGAAGCGCAGGTTTTACAGTCAAAACAGTACGCTATACCGTTTTTAACCGCTATGATGTCAAATGGCTGTGCTCCAGTCCTATCGGGGTCAAGAAACTTTACCCAATACCCATGATTTGCAAGTATGCTGCAAGCCTCCTGTTCAAAATCACTGCCTATCTTCTTGTTGCTTGTCATTCCGTACCTCATTATATTATGCGTACATCCTCTGAATAAATTCCAGCGCCTCACTCATATCATAGTAACTGTACAGCACTGCCAAATGAATGGTATATATGTCTATTATATCACGTATGGTAACGTTTGGCTCTGATATGAGCTTATTTTCAAGCGTTTTGAGCATGGCAAGCATTTCATCAAGCTCTCTGTTTATGTCTTTTTCGTCCATGTTTACACCTCATCTCACGCTCCAGCCATTATAAAAGCGCAGTATGTACTTTACCGTCCCATGCAACTCGCTCATAGCTTTCGTTAGGCTTGTTCTTCATCCAGTTCAAGAACTCCTCGAAGCACTCGTTGCAAAGGTTTGCTGAGTTGCTTGGATAACAAATAGTGACGTATGACTTTTTCAGCTCTTTCTCGCAGCGGTCACAGAAATATTTTATCATTTTTATTCCTCTCTCTCATAGAGCACGTCAAGAGCAGTTTCACCAAGTAAGTTTAACGCATCTACATAAGCCATTTCTGCTTTCAAACCTTGCTCATTAAAAGGGTCGAGTACATATGTCGATGCTCCTTCACGGTGCAGCTTTTCTCTTATTGCTTTTGACCCTGCAAGCATAGCTATTGCAAGTTCTTTATTTAACTTATTACTTATTTCCATCTTGTACCTCACTTTCAGGCGGTTTGTTGGTTTCTATGACGTATAAATTTTGCCTGCTTTTAGGTAGGCTGTCAATATATTTCTGTAATGGCTCACGGCTTGCACATATAGCAACACTTTTTAGCCTGTATGTTTGATGTGTTCTGTTTTTGGTTAAAGGCTCTTTGACTATATATGGTTCTTTGTAGTACAAATAAAACATCTCACACCTCCATAAACATATCTTTGATAGCCTCATACTCAGAAAGTTTCGTCTCCAAAGTGGAAACCTTTGCTTTGAGTTCCTTGTTTTCCTCTATGAGTTCATACATCCTCTTGACAAACTCATCCACATTAGGCTGCTGTTCAGCCTCCTGCTGCTGTGTATGTGTAGCAGTATAGTCTTTGCATATTGGGTCGAAGTGGTCAATTAAGGCTTGTACCCTTGCATTGCTATAAGGGCTCATTGCGATATTGTGTGCAGCCGTCTTGAAGTCATCCCAAAGAACAGCAACCATAGAACGATTACTGGGTGCAAGCTCACATTCACAGGGAGATATTCTTATTGTCGGGATTAATCCTGATGAGCCCCATTTAACAATCGTGGTGTTGTCCACAACTTTTGCCAAATCCGACAACCAAAAATATAACTTTTTTGTGTCGTTTTCTTCAAACATCCTTATTGGAACATTCCAATCGGTAAAAGTGGTCACTTGGTATCTTTTCGTTTCGGTATCCTCATTACAGATGTTTTTGCGCTGTCTGTGTTAAACAGCTCCTCATATTCACCAGTGCATACCGTAGCTGCATACAGCATAGTAAGGAAAGTTATCCACTCTGTGCGGTCGTTGAAATTCACACCGTCACCATAGCCCAGCAGCTTGCCATTTCTTGCACATATGGTTCTTACTGCCTCCATATGGTGCATCAGCATATGGATTTCATCCTCTAAGCACGAGGAACTACCGTATTCTACTATATCGTTTTTGTCCTTACCCAGTATCACAAAATGGAAAGGTGCATCACTTCTAATGTTGTCATTCTTGATGGCTTCTCTTATTTCTTGAACAGTCATTTGAAAACACTCCTTTATTTTAAAATGTAGAGCTGTTTTAGGCACTTTAAACGCTCGGTAGTATAATTTAAAGTGCCTTAAAACGCCCTTAGATTTGCTAAAACGGTAGGTCACTCTCACTTACTACTTCGGTAAATCCTGCAAGTCCACTGCTGCCCGTGTCTGTGCTACCCGGCTCTTTCCAAGGTGGCAGGTCGCCTTGCTTATCAGCTTTGATGAAATAACTCAGCTTTGCTCTGGTTTCGCCGTTGTAAGTCTCATGCTTTACCACACACGCTCCTACTTTGCCCTCCCATGTGGAAAACTTGAAGTTGCCCTCGGGAATATCCTTGAAGCTGTCAAAGAACTGTGTGAGCATCCTGTTTGTGATTTCGGGACGGTCGTTAAGGAAAGTAATATAATGATACAGAATACTGTTGTACCCGCTGACCTCGAACTGGATAACAAGCATATCGTTATCCGACTTAGACTTTGCGGCTTCCACACTGCGCACCCTTATTCTGTGCTTCCCTTCGGGTATCACCTCGTACTGGTGATTATCCTCTTCTCTCTGAAACTGCCATGCCATATTTATTCCTCCTTGTTTTTATTAATCACAACCACATTTGCTGTGGGTGCAACTCTTCTTAGTATGTCTTTCAGCTTTTGTACATCCTCTTCATCGTATGCCTTGCCGAAAATGACCTGTGTAATAATACCGCCATGCATCAGGCTGGCTTGCTTAATCTGAATGTCTATCAAAGTTTGAAAACTCCTCTACCAAACAACCTTTGCGGCTGTCTATCTGATTTTTGGCATATATGTTTTGTGTAGCCTCTAACAGCACCCCATGTGTGCCATCCCTCTTGACCATTATCTTGCCGACGACATCACACAGCCCGCAGATGTTGTCCACAATCTTCAAGCTCATTTTGGGTATGAGCTGTGAGTATGATGTACCATCAGGGCTTACTATCTGCCGCACATCTTCCCATGCTGTCCATATGATGTTTACTCCAAGTTGCTTCATGTACCGCAGGGAGTTGACTAACTTGAACTGCATATACTGATAGTCAGCCTGTGCAGGAACGCCCTTGTTTTTACCCTTGCTTCCGAGGTCTGAAAGTATGCACCGCTCCAGCTCACTTATGTTGTCCACAGCTATGTTCTCATACGACAACTTGCCCGCTTCTTTCATCTGCTGTAATTCCACAACAGCCTGCGTCCAGTCATCAAAGGTGTTTATTGTGTCCACCTTGTAGCTGTCGATTTTGCTTATGTCCTTGACGATTTCTTTCTTTGCAAGGGTCTTATCAATCGTGCGATCAATATCCAGTACCAGTGTGCGCCCTGCGCTCCGCTCCGCTATCAGTCCGATAGCTGTTGACTTACCGACACCAGGCGGACAATACAGCAGTGCTGTGTATGGCGTATCGCTTGACACGTTATCAGTTACTCTCGTTATTTGCATAGTCATCTCTCCTTTCAAAGCCTACATAAGTTTCGTTTGGGTCATAGTTCAAGCATATCTGCTTATACTCACAATCTCTGCCAAATGCATTGCAGTGGCAGGTGTTTCTGTAAAAATTACCGCTCTTTGTAGCTCTTTTGATTTCAGAAATCATCCTGCGGAGTTCTTTCTTGTACTCTGCGACTTGTTCATCTGTCCTGCGAACAACAAACATTCGTATCTTGCTTTGGGTATCTTCATCATACCATGCAAGGCATCTTTCCGCAAATTCTTCATCAGTTTCAGATTGCTTTTGCCTTATAGTCGGCTTCCTGCACACAGTATAGTATGCAAGCCTGCATCCTGTCACCATAAAGTACGCAAGGAGTTGTTCATCCCATTCAAGGTTGTATTCATACTCCTCTGTGGATAGGCTTGTAGTCTTATGCTCGATAATGGCTTTTTCGCTTATCGCTATACCATCAGCACGACCAACAAACTTATCTTTGCCGATTGGTTTACTCATCCACACTTCTGGTTCAAACTGCGGCATCTGTGGGTCAATATACTTCTTGTATGCGTGAACCATAGCAGCTTCCTTGCTATTAAGTTCAGGCAATTCTCCAGTCAGTCGCATATCTTCAAGCATACTGTGATATGTGAGTCCAGTTTGCAAACTATCTGCTGTCTGTGTAGGATATACATTGTATATTTTCCGCAACTCATACGCACGCCTGCAAGCCTTGAACTGCTTCACGCTTGAAACAGACAACTCCATCATTCATTCATCCTCCATCCTCATCTGGGTCTATCTGATACTCGTCGCCGAGCACCAGCTTAATCTTGACTGCCGTGACTTTTGAAGGTTTTTGCCCGACAGTCTCTATGTTGTAGATTGTCTGACCAGATACTCCGCACTTTGCAGCAAAGTCCTTCATGGATATATTGTGTGTAGCTCTGTACAGCACAATAGCATCCTTTAATTCCATATTCTCACCTCCTCCTCGTCTCTGATATATCCATAATCAGGGTCTGCCCTAATATACTCATTTTCTTCCACAAAATCATCTCATTTCAGATTTTATTTGGTGCTCAAATAAATTCATATTCATCCAGTTCAGTGCGCTTTGCACACCATTTGAGGTCTCCGTCAACAACTGATATATAAATATGCTCGCTGGGCGCCTCATCTCTAACGTCAGTAAGCGCTTTGAGAAAAGAAGGCATCTCATCATACATCTTCCACGGATTGAATTTCTGACCACAATGCCATGTGAAATTTCTCTGTTCGCACAGCTTTATAAATGCATCATAAGTTTTCTTGGTGACTTTAACCGCAAGCTTGCCATGTGCAAACTTGTCCCAGTCAAGAGATGTTGCGACCGGTGTCCCCATCAGTCTCGTAAATGCAAGATTAGCACCCACATTAAAATCAAACTTGTCATCAGTAACACAGCTTGCAACGGCTTGTCTTACAAGCTTTTCATTATCGTAAAGCCTTGCTTTTGTTATCCTGCCATCAGTAGTGATGACTATCTTCTGCTTCTTCTCACTTACAAGTTCAAGACCTCTCTCGTCCCACGCAAAAATAGTGTCATCAAGTTTATAGCTTACTCTGCCATCAGTCCAGTCACGCTTTACGTGCTTAATGGTATGAACCTCACCGACATAACACTTCATAAATGTGTTCCAACAGCCGGTATAATTCTCAATCTTTGAACCATCGAGAATTCTCACCTTGTCGCCAACTTTAAACTTACTCATAATTTTCTTCCTTTCCTAAGTAATCATGTAGTTTTGAATTTGAGATTTGTATACAAATCATACGTGGTGCAGAGTGTAAGAGTTGCACTTACATCGGTCACGTTCACCGTCCACTGTTCTCTGCCTATGGTGGCGAAACCCTCTACCGCCACATTGAGCTTTGCTGTGCCCTGCTCCACTCTTTTCCTGCTATGCTTGACACTTTGGCATACGGAGGAGGATTACTTTTTACATATTGCTGTTTGCCGAAACCCTCTTTCTATCTGGTAAACCCGACCCAGAGCAAATGCAGCTATGCTTTTCAGAGAACTCCAAACTCTATCAAGTTTAACGACATTGACAAGTCGGCTGGTGCAGAGGGCAGGATTTGAACCTGCACGTCCTACATATCGGACAGATGAAACGTCACCCACGACTACCATTTCGCCACCTCTACATATGTGCCAGTCTTTAATGTTTTTCATCAGGTCTTGGTGACTGGCGACCTCACTGACCTTCTTTATTTATCGTGACGAGGTTATCACTATGGAACAGGGAGCAAGGTTTGAACTTGCTTTGCAATCGCATGACTACACGAACGCATCATGCAGCAACCGCTACCCCTGCATAATGTCGGTCTTTCCCGACTGTCATCACGGTTTTTTAATTTCAGAGAACCGCCGAAGCTTTGTGAAAACTCTTATGGTTGGGATAGCAGGATTTGAACCTGCGGTCACGGAGTCAAAGTCCGCTGCCTTACCTCTTGGCTATACCCCATTATATCCCATTATGTACGGTGGATTAGCCGCCACCGCATCGGCATAGTGGTTACTTTTTAGTTAGTTGCGTAGTATATCATTGTACAACACGAAGAAGTTTGCCTCTGAGTATTCATGCTCGTTGCCGTACAACATTGCCTCATTATGGGCTCTTACTTCATACCATGATATAAGAACCCATGCCATGAAGGCTATTATCAGGAGTGTGACAATTGTCTTGACAATTGCCTTTGCCTTTGCCTTCATTGTTACACCTCCTTTCAGCCTTCATCAGCTTCATTAAGTTCATCATATAGTGCTTCGATTTGATACCATAAAGTATCATCTCCTGCGTCACTTCTTTTAGAATACTCCTCAGATGTTTCTATCTGATAGATTGCTTCCAGAATTTCAGCTCGTGTCATATCTCATACCTCCATGTGTAACGGTTTGTGATTTGTTTGTTTTATTTGTTTTATTATGTGTATATTATAACACTCTAATCCGTGTTTGTCAATACTTTTTTAGATTTTTTTGAGATTTTTATAATTTTTATTATTTTGCACAATATTATTATATATATATTATATATATTTATATTCTTTTTATATATATAAGAATGTAGAATGTACATAAAAGAGTAAATATAAAAAAGTTGAAAAAAAAATAATGAAAATTATTATAGAAAGTTTCTGAAATCATGCGATTATGTACATTTGGTACATACAAAAAATGCGCTGGCTGAAAAATCAACCAACGCATTCTTTGGAGTGTCCCCTGTGACCATGAACTAACGACCAATATTATTATAGCATATCGGTCTTGCTTTGTCAAGAGATATTGTCAAGTTTCCTTATGACCCCATTATACAAAGCTGGATTGAGAATTGAGATTGTGGACATCAACTCATCCATGACCGCTATCACATCTTCATACCTCATGCCCTGTATCTTAGCAGCGAACTCACTTTTATTTTCGTTGCTGACAGCTACACGCTGTGTGGGTGGGCTGGCATATGAGTATGTGGGAGCCTCTTGCTCTTGCTCTTGTTCCTTTATGTGGTCAAGAATGATGTAAAATGCCGCAAGTTTTACGCAGGTGTTGGCGTTCGGGTCACGTATGCCTTGACACTCTGCAATAGCTTGCCTTAAATCTTGCTCTGTAATCACATCTGTTCTATCTTTTGGATAAACCGCTTAAACTCCTGTTTGGTACGCTCATCGGGAGCGTCCTCCATGAGTTCACGCAGTTCCTGTGTCATATCGTCCATAGCCTGTGAGTATTCGTAGCTGTTGCGGCTGTATCTGCCCATGCTGTCACGTCTGGCATTTCTGCCACGTCCACGAGCATAGGAGCGGCGGGTCTCTCCATCTCCACTGTATTCGCTGTCTGCACTATCTATGATAACACACAGGCTCTTGATTGCGTGTGCCAGCTTATCCACAACCTCCAGAGTGCCAGAGGACATCTCGCCCTTTCTGCCGTACTCTTTAAGCTCATTCATGAGCATTTCTTTGAGTTCGTATAATTCGTGCATTTTTATCCTCCTTTCACGCAATTCTTGTTACCGTCAGGCTTGCATATCGTCTGACAAAGATAGACGGAGTGGGTGTTACCGCTGCATCATCCTCTGTTGCATCAACATACGCTGCTGATACAGACAGGCAGCACCCACAAGGTACAGTCACGGTTGTTGACGTGTTGATGTGCCATACATCCTCTACAGCAGTCGGAGTAACGATTGCTACACTATCAGGGATAACCACACCATTGATGGTGATACCTACCGCAATATGTGCAACAGCCCCACCAGTAGGGATTGACACATTCCCCTGTACCGTCACGTCATATCTTGCCTGCTGATTTGCACCACTACGCAAATTAACAACCCCTGTTGTAATAGGAATAACACATCCTTTATTACACGGGATAGATACAATGTCAAACGGGAATGTGCCATTCAGAGCTACATTCTGGTCTGTTGATGTAATATACTTTGCCATAGTGTCACCTTCAATCAGTTAGCAAATCCACCACAGCCGCAACCACAGCCTGCATTTACATTCTGCGGACAGGTGAATATAGGTGTCCTACCATATACTGGAGTTGTAGGCACAGGGCAACTGGAGAGCCTGTTATAAAGCTGGTCTACCTCGTTAGCAAAACCCTGCTGGATAAACGCATTCTGAGCGGTCTGACTTGCAGCGAGGTTAGCCATGTTGAGCTGTGTCTGGAGCTCAGCAATCCTGTCATTCTTTGCTTCTACCTGAGCCTTAACACCGTCAAGTTCAAGCTGGCAGAGCTTATCAAGGATTGCCTGTGAAGCTCTGTTTGAACTGCTGAAAGCGCTGTATAAGGTTATTTCCGCTGTTATTCATCTGCTGATAAAGTGGGTTCATAATTAAATCCTCCTATCATTTTCTGCACTTCTGCCTTGAAAGTATCAAATTCCGACTTTGTAACATAATCTACAGCTTTGTGCGGTGTAGATTGTGTTGGAGGAGTATTGTCCCTTATCGTATAATCTATTATCTTCATAGAGGGCATACCCGAGGCATCCGCTGATTTGAGATATATCACCTGTGCTTCACTGTCCCATAACTGCACTGTGGTATTGGGTGCTACAAGATATGATTTTGCACCAGCTTCACCCTGAACCCAGATGATGCCTGAATTGTTTCCGTTTTGGAAATTGTTAGGCTGTGCCCCTATTTGTGGATAATACTGCGGTGCATAATTCGGGAAATAATTGTTGTAAGCCATATTTATTCCTCTTTCCAGTAGAATTGCGGAAGTTCGTTGCTGCTGTCCCAGCTGTCATAGAGGTCTCCGTCGATGACAGTAGCACAATGACCGCCGAAACCCAAAACATAGGTGCCTTTTTTATGCTCTCTGCAAAAATCTGTTGCTGTATAGCAGTTTGGACATTCATACGGTATTGCATATCTCACAAACCCGTGTTGACGTAATACTGCTCCCCAAACACCATCGCTTGACGGCATATCTCCCATAAGGAAGCCGTTTTTTGCCATGAGTGCATATGCTTTTTCCCAATCCAGATTTAACGCCTTAGCTATTGCTCTTACAGCACAGTCACCAACATTTCTGCCTGTCGGATTGGGATTGTATTTTATCCACATAGCACCATCACCTCTATGCATTATGATATAAAAAAATAAGCCTTGCGGCAATGAAGCTGCAAGGCAAGTTTCTTGGCAAATTTCGTGCAATTTTTGTACTTAGAAGGGCAAAAAAATATTGCACAGCAGCGCATTACTGCCGTGCAATATTTAAAATTTAAAATGAGAAAATAAAATCGTTTCAGATTTGTATACTATGTTTTTGATTTGTCGGACGGACATTTTAAACTCTTCCGCAAGTGGCTCATAACATATGCCGTCTATCAGCCGCCTTTTGAGTATCTTTCTGTCACGCTCTGACTTTATCCATTCATCAATGGTATTAGCTATCACAGAGTTGGGTATATCGTCATATCTCACGGCTTTCTCCTGCGTGTGCGTGTTCCATTACTGCCCCTGCCTCTATTCCGTGTCCGCGATTTCTTCCGCACCGTTATTCTCGCTGCCATAAGTAATGTCACCATCCTGTCCTATGTAATTAGTTGTACTGCTATTATCAGCTTCTACACTTGTCTCCTCAGAGGCGTAATCAAAACTGCAAAACTCGTATATCCAAAAGATGTTGGTTGCAAACATTACTACAATCGTGATAACCAGTGCTATTATCAGCCGCTTTATCGTGCGCTCTGATTTGGCTTCCGCTCCCTCAAAGACTATGTATGGGACGCTGAAATTCTTATCATCCACAGTGGTTCACCTCTTAACTTTCAATATCTTGTAGTAGCTTTCAGGGTCTTTACGGCGTAGGGTCTTTAACAGCTCCTCTGCATTTGACTTTTGATTATACGCTCCGTATTGTCGGACAACTATATACTGGTAGTTATCATCAACCGCTTCTGCCTGTGTAGGATTTTTATACTGCCTCATGTAATTCTGCACTGTGGTCTTGAATTGATACCAATGTGGGCGAATATATATTGGACAGCCTTTGTAGCCGTCATTGAGTTGATTAAGGTCGTCCACAGAGCCTATTTTGCCATTGCGTACATTGCACCAGTAGTTATGAGTGTAAAGATTTTCAATACCCAGCCCAAACTTATTCAAGATATATGCTGCCAGCTTTGCACAGTTATCCTCTGCCGCAATGTCATTCACGCTACCCATAATGCACTCTATAGAGATTGTCTGTGCGTTCCCCTGCACACTCTTTGCGTTATCAGATTTGCCTTTCTGTCCACAGTGCCAGCTCTGCCAGTGTAAAGGCAAATTCTGCCATGCTTCCGTGCCGTCAACATAGAAATGCACCCTCACTGTTCCCATGTTTCCGTTTACGGTCGCACGGGTGTACTGCTCTGCCATAGTAGTACCGCTGACACTGATAACATCTGTATTGTGGATAGTAACACCAATAGGCGCACCGCCCATAGCAACAGGCATAGCTATGTCATTCAGATTGTGTTCAAGTATGTTATACTCCTTGACTGTGACCGTGTTTAGCTTTGAAACACTATCAGGGGTTAAAGGCTTTGGTACAGTTATCATAATCACCACATCCCATCTTCGTAAGCAATGCATTCAAACTTCAAATCCATTGCGTTGACCCAGTGTGTCATAAACAAGTCAAGACTGCTTTCTTCATCCTCACCGTTTTCAATAAGCACTCCGCACATCATTCGTCCTTATGCTCCTTGTCTACCATGCCCTCGCCGACGTATCTATAATGATACCCTTTTGAGGTTTTTTGTATGCCACGGCACACATCTGAAATGCACATTCTATGTACTCCAATATCTTTGGCAGCTTCAGATATGCACGGGTATATTTTACCATCCTCAATACGAATTACTTTGCGAGATGCACCGTTTTTTGTGCCTTTTCTTGAAGCCCCCATTTTTCTTCTTATTTCGGTTGAATCAAGTTTGTTGTATAAGTGCTGCATATTTTCGGCACGGGTCGCCCATTCTAAATTTAATACGGTGTTGTTTCTTTTATTCCCATCAATATGGTTGACTTCTAACTTTCTCAAATCATTTGGAATATAGGTTTCAGCCACAAGCCTATGAACGTATTGGTCTGTATGTTTGCCTTTGCTACAAAGTGTTACTTTGTAGTAGCCATTACCTGTTTTTCTGCATTTGAGCATTTTTCCAGTAACGGTGTTCATTATTGCTCCGCTATCAGAAACGCTATAATTAGGAAATCCTTCAACAGCTCGCCATTCCATAACTACTCCTTTTTCGTTGAATCAACAAGCCCCTCCGAAAGCACATAGCCTATCACCGTAGCACCTGCCATGATGATAGCGGATATTCTCTCTGCTTTTTCTGTGTCGCCTGTGAAGTAAACAATAAGCATTGTTACAAGTGTTGCTACACTCAGCCAAAATTTCCTCGATGTCAGTTTTCTTTTCCAGTCTGTGTCTTTCATTCGAGATACCCCCTATTTTAAACGAGAATGCCACTCAGAGCGATTTTATGTTTAAGAGCGTAAAATTACCCTACCAAAAATAAAGCGCCTTAGAGAGCGTGTGAGTGCCCTCTATGAACGTGTGCATTTTTTGCACCTGTTCAGTCAAATCCTTTTTCCTGCAAATCCGCGTATACTTTCTTAATGTGGGTTATTGCAAGTTCACAGGTATTGTTTTTATAGTTTGGATGCGTGCTGCAATACCGCTCATATGTATCTATATCATTCAAGGTCTGCTGAAAATACTCCCTGCTGTGCTTGATACTGTTTATCAATTCATCATCAAACCTTAGTATGTGGGTTCTCGCCAGCGTCGCTGAATTGGCATCCACCTTTTCGTTTACATCTGCCACAGCTTTGATAATGTTGTCTAATTTTTCCCCTGTCTTATCTTTCCTGCTTATCAGAAATTGCACCATACCCCACAGCCCGTTTGAAGCTATCACAGTGATAACTATTGTGATTATTGTCTCAATGGCTATCACTCCTTATGTTATTGACGTGTCTAATGTGAAGCCTGTATTTGTAGGTGGGTCGCCTGTGGGGGTTGCGTCTTCCCAGTACCACCGAATCTGATTTGTACCGGGCGAATACACATTGTAGGATGTATTATTATGCAGATATTCATATTTCTGTGCATCGCTCCATTGAGGGTCAGGTTCGGGATAATACCCTCCTCCGGCAATATTTAGGTTTACAGTGAGTGTCTGTGTTGTCGTTGACAGCAATTCACCGCTCATGTTGTATTTCTTCATTACAACCGTCTTTGTGTTGAAATATGCGCCTGCACGATGATAGCCACCTTGTACAAAGTACCATTCACCCCATGAAGTATCAATGACCGCATAGCCGTTAGAGGATATGCTTACATATCGCCCTGTTTCTGGCTCATCAGCACCAATCAAATCATCAGTAGACGGATAAGAGCCAATTATCAGCTCCGCCACCGCTTGCTTGATGTTACTGCACCCTGCCTCCGTGCCCAGCATATCCGCCACATCAGCACAGCACTGTTGAATTTCCTGCAATTCTTGCAACACTTCTTGATATTCGTCATAGTACGTTGGTACATCAACAACAACTTGATAATAGCCACCACTCTGAGCCGTGTATGTGCCGTTTGCATTGACCGTAAGCGTTGAAAGAGGCACGCTCACCGCTACTGTCACAGTCCCCAACCCGTCATATCCGCTATCTGCGGTGTAACTTCCGTTTTCAGTGATTGTTTTGTCTTGCAATGTAGGCGGTGTGTTTACATTCACTGTTACTTGGTTCCATCCGTCAACATCAGCGTGTACGCTTTGAGGTGTGTATGTGCCGTTCTGGTTAAATTCAATCGCACCGAAATCAGCATCACCGCCGCCTGACATCATTATCATTCCTGCAACCTCACCAGTAAGCATATACACACCTCTTTTTCTTAATTATAGCATACACAAAATGCTTTGTCAATAACTTTACGACGCCATTATCGTACTTATCGGCTCCATCTACATCTCCACACAGTAGTTAGAACCTATGACGAAGTAGGACTTGCCCTGTGCCTCAATCTCCGAGAACAGCGGTACATCCGCACCGTTTGCCCCTGTGATTCAATACTTTATGCCGATGATTTTGGATATATGATAGTTACCACCGGTGCTTACTTTTGTGAACACTGTGCTTGATGTTGCGGAATACGTCCCCCATGTACTATCAGAGTTATACCACATCGTATAGACACCGCCTATTGCCATGACGCTTGTGTGTTTGGAGGTTTCGTATTGTGCGGCAACACCCTCTGCAGCGACAGTCACTATCACCAATTCATCAAAATTGCTCCACGCTTCGCTCAGAGTGATAGTATCAGGATTAGTAGTGCCCTCGTTTTCCCACAGCACCGTCTCGGTGCGTCCACGACCTATCTGCACCCACGAATAGGTAGGTTCAGCCGCTCCGTCTGTGGCAGCAACGTAAAAGCATCCTTGCGTGTATCCGTTACCTGTCGCGCCTACATACATGGCTATTTTGCCAAGCATACTTTCTGTGATAGTTGGCATAGTGGCGTATGGGATTGGAATTGCTACATTGTTTATTTGGATGTCACCGTT
>ODAJ012031179.1_pt1 | contig 40356 bp, 38 predicted proteins | sample 1539241 | NCBI WGS metagenome assembly ODAJ01 (sample SAMN02144231, study PRJEB22623) | gut metagenome | biome: sheep rumen | host: Ovis aries | place: New Zealand
TTCCGCACCATCAAGGCCGACCCGCAGACCGAGGTGGAGGTCGATTTGCCTCGTCAGACGGTGACCAACCTCAAGACGGGGCGCAGCGAGACATTTGAGATTAACGCCTATAAGAAGCATTGTCTGATGAACGGTCAGGACGACATTGACTTCCTGGTAGAGAACCAGGGGAAGACGGAGGCTTGGGAAAAGACCCACCAATAGAAGACTCTCCCCCAACCCCTCCCTGTGAGGGAGGGGAGAGAGTAGTTAAGAAATAGTGAAGAAAGAATGAGTGAATATACAATGGAAGAAAAGACGAGTAAGGAATCTACTCCCCTCCATTACAGGGAGGGGCAGGGGGGAGGGTCTCCTTTCGTCGAGATCATGGACTCGACGCTGCGCGACGGCGAGCAGACCAACGGCGTCAGCTTCCTGCCTCACGAGAAACTGATGATAGCCCGCATGCTGCTGGGCAAGCTCAACGTCGATCGGATAGAGGTGGGGTCGGCCCGCGTCTCAGAGGGCGAGAAGGAGGCGGTGAGCATGATTTGCCGCTATGCCCGCCAGATAGGCCGCATAGACAGCGTCGAGGTGCTGGGCTTCGTCGATGGGCACCAGTCGGTTGACTGGATAGCCCAGTGTGGCGGCAAGGTCATCAACCTGCTGGCCAAGGGCTCGCTGAAGCACTGCACCCACCAGTTAGGCAAGACGCCGGAGGAGCACATCGGCGATATTCTGGAGGAGGTGCGCTATGCCAACAGCCTTGGCATGAGCGTCAACCTCTACCTGGAGGACTGGTCGAACGGCATGAAGGATTCGCCTGACTACGTGTATCAGCTGATGGATGCGCTTATCTCCTCCCCTTTGGGGAGGTCGGGAGGGGCTTCTATTCGTCGCTTCATGCTGCCCGACACGTTAGGCATTATGAACCCCCTGCAGGTCATAGAGTATTTCCGCAAGATGATGAAGCGCTACCCGGAGCAGCACTTTGACTTCCACGCCCACAACGATTATGACCTGGCCGTCAGCAACTCGCTGGCCGCCGTGCTGAGCGGTGCCAAGGGCCTGCATGTCACGGTGAACGGGCTGGGCGAGCGTTGCGGCAATGCCCCAATAGCCTCGGTACAGGCTATTCTGAAAGACCAGTTCCACGCCAAGACCAACATCAACGAGAGCCAGCTCAACGATGCCTCGCGCCTCGTGGAGAGCTACAGCGGCATAGCCGTAGCCCCCAACCAACCCATCGTAGGCGATAACGTCTTCACGCAGGTGGCCGGCGTGCATGCCGACGGCGACTCGAAGGACAACCTCTACTACAACGAGCTCATGCCTGAACGCTTCGGGCGTAAGCGTGAGTACGCCTTGGGCAAGACCAGCGGACGCGCCAACATAGCCAAGAACCTCGAAGAGCTGGGCCTTGAGCTGACGCCCGAACAGACGCGCCGCGTCACGCAGCGCATTACCGAGCTGGGCGACAAGAAGGAAATCGTCACTCAGGACGACCTGCCCTACATCGTCAGCGACGTGCTGAAACACGACGCTCCGGAAGATAAGGTGAAGCTGATAAGCTACGTAGTCTCAACGGCTTACGGCTTGAAGCCTGGAGCAAACGTGAAAGTCGAAATCAATGGCCGACAGTACGAGGCAGGCGCTACGGGCGACGGTCAGTACGACGCCTTTGTCAAGGCCCTGCGCTACATCTACAAGAAGTATCTCGACCGCACGTTCCCCATTCTGGCCAACTATCAGGTTAGCATTCCTCCCGGCGGACGTACCGATGCCCTGGTGCAGACGGTCATTTCCTGGCACTATCGTGGTGGCATTCTGCGCACGCGTGGCCTCGATGCCGACCAGACGGAAGCAGCTATCAAGGCTACGTTCAAGATGCTGAACATCGTTGAAAGCGGACAGTAAGCTGCCGCTTTTACTCAGGAAAGGTGCCGTGTTTAGGTTTGTTCCACCCCATGGAACAAAGTGTTCCACCCCATGGAACAAAGTGTTCCACCCTATGGAACAAACCGCAAAGCACCACTTCTACCATGATGTTTGGCCGCTTTCCTACATGAAAGTGAGCTACTTTTTGGTAAAATGGGCTCCTGTTTTGCGCTAATAAGTGTTAATTTTTGAGGTTTGTTGCCACACTTGCCACCATAATGCCACGCGTAACCGTTTGAATATCAGGCGTTGTTGCAAGTGTGGCATTTTTGCAAGAGAAAATAAAAACTCCCTGTAGAGAGAGTCTGTTGCCCATCATGCCACATGCTGTTGGCGGCTGGGTCACCCTCTTCTGCTTCGACTTTCAGAATCTGCAAAAATAGTTTCAAAATATGCAAAACGGAGGGTTTTGTGTTATTTTTTTCCATTTTAACGCGCCGTTTTTCTTTTTTTTCGTACCTTTGCATGCCGTTAGAAGGAAACGCCTTCAATAGGTTATCACAGAAAAGGATAATCATCGTCTGAGGATGTCATTGGTTTTCAGTACATTTATGGCGATTGTATATAGTATTGAGACACTAAGTTGCCGCTGCATTCAAAAATGCGGTGTCCCCAAGAAATGTGCTCTTCTGAAACGTTGTAGCGCAAGATGATTGACGAGAACAAACTGCATTGGTTCCCCATGCGGATACGCAACTCAAGCCTGCCGCGACTTAACCTGATGCTCGAACGCTTGGAGACGCAGAAGCAGCTCTTGGCGGAAGACCACATTTTCCTGGATGCCTATGCTCCCATGCGTTTTATCAAGGTGAGCATGACCAAGATGGATTTCGCTCCCTACCTGCTGAACTTTGTCTTTGTGCGTTCCACGTTCAGCAACCTGGTAAAACTGAAGAGCAACCAGGAACTCTTCGAGCCGCTTCGCTTCGTCATGCACCCCGCCTACGACGAGAAGTACAACCGTCAGGATGAAGTGGTCTATGTCCCCGACAAGGTGATGACCGACTATCGGCAGCTCACCGAGTCAGAGAACGACAACGTCATCTTCCTGCGCGACCTGCAGTATGCCGTCAAGCCGAGTCAGGCCGTCCAGATTATCGAAGGCCAGTTTACCGGCGTGGTAGGCCGCATCAAGCGCGTTCGCGGCAAGCGCTGCGTGGTACTGACCATCAGCGACAGTCAGGCCGCCGCCATTGTCGATGTGCACCGCAACCACCTGCGCTACCTGACCGACGAGGAAGCCCGCGCGTTGCAGGAAGTTTAAAAAAGTTCAGTCCACGAGAGCTGACGGCCAGAGCTACGCTATCTTAAAAATATGTTTTGAAACGAGATATGAATAAAGACATTATTACCGTTACATCGCCTCTGCTACCAGACTTAGGTGATTTCAATGAGATGCTCAAGGAGATTTGGTTATCGAAGTGGGTTACCAACAATGGTCAGTTCCATAAGCAGTTGGAAAAGGCACTTGCTGAGTATCTGAAAGTGCCTTATATCAGTCTTTTCACTAATGGCACCTTACCATTGTTGACAGCCCTACAGGCACTGCGCATAACAGGTGAGGTTATAACCACACCGTATAGCTTTGTAGCTACTACACACTCCATCTGGTGGAATGGGTGCAAACCGGTGTTCGTGGATATAGAAGAGGAAACATGTGGTATAGACCCTAATAAGATTGAGGCAGCCATTACTCCTAAGACCACAGCCATCATGCCTGTCCACTGCTACGGCAAGCCCGTGAAGATGAAGCAGATTCAGGAAATTGCAGACAAGTACGGGCTAAAGGTTATATACGATGCTGCCCATGCCTTCGGTGTGGAAGTTGATGGTGAGAGCATACTGAAAGCTGGTGATATGTCAACCCTTAGTTTCCATGCTACTAAGGTGTATAACACTTTAGAAGGTGGGGCACTTGTTATGCGCGACGAACAGACAAAGAAACGTATAGACTACCTGAAGAACTTCGGCTTTGCAGGAGAGACGGAAGTTGTGGCTCCTGGCATCAACAGCAAGGTGGATGAGGTGCGTGCAGCCTACGGTCTGCTGAACCTCAGGCAGGTGGATGCCGCCATAGAGAAGCGCCACCAGGTGGCCATCAAATACCGTAAGGCCCTGCACGACGTGCCTGGCATACGCTTCTTCGACGACATGCCCGGCGTGCGCCACAACTACAGCTACTTCCCCATCTTCATCAATGCAGACGAGTACGGCAAGACCCGCGACCAGCTCTACTTCGAGATGAAGGAGAAGAACGTGCTGGGCCGCCGCTACTTCTATCCTCTCATCAGCACCTTCAGCACCTATCGCGGACTGCCCAGTGCTGCGCCAGAGAACCTCCCTGTAGCCACAAGGATTGCTAACGAGGTCATCTGCCTCCCGATGCACCATGAACTGAGTGACGAAGAGGTCAATCGAATCCTTGAACTCGTAGTTAGATAACGAACACGGATTTAGCGAATCGCACGGATAAGCGATAGGTCATAAAATCCGTTCAATCCGCTCAATCCGTGGGCAAATAAGAAAAGAGAATGAGTGTTCACCAGAAAAAACTGATGCTCCTCGGCGGTATACGCTATTTGCTGCCTGTCATCGAAGTTGCTCATAAACATGGATGTCGTGTCATCACGGTGGACTATCTGCCTGACAACATTGCCCACAAATATTCCGACGAATACCACAATGTGAGCATACTCGACAAGGAGGCAGTATTGCAGCTAGCCCAGGAGCAGCAGATTGACGGCATTCTGTCCTACGCTGTAGACCCGGGAGTGGTGACGGCCGCATACGTGGCTGAGCAGATGAGGCTCCCTTTCACATGCAGCTACGAAGCAGCTTGTATCCTACAGGACAAGGCGCGTTTTCGCCAGTTCCTCACTGAGCACGGTTTTAATGTGCCACATGCAAAAGGCTATACGAATGTAGAGAATGCACTTAAAGATATTGATTATTACAACTGGCCTGTCATCGTGAAGCCTGTCGACTCTGCTGGCAGCAAGGGGGTGACAAGGGTTGACGAGCCTGAAAATCTAAAAGGGGCAATTGTTCATGCTATTGAAGAATCACATACAGGGAATTTCATCATTGAGGATTTCCTGGAGCTGAGCGGTTACCAGTCAAGTGCCGACTGCTTTTCTGTTGAAGGGGAATTAGTATATGCAGACTACTCAGACCAATTGTTTGACAAAGACGCAGCTAATCCATACACTCCTTCAATAGAAATATGGCCATCGTCAATGCCTAAGGTGAGACAGGATGAACTGACAAACGAACTGCAACGACTGATAACACTGTTGGGATGCAAGACAGGCATGTACAACGTAGAAAGCCGTATTTGCGAGAACGGCAAAGCCTACCTGATGGAGGTCTCGCCCCGAGCAGGAGGAAACAGAATCGCGGAGCTGCAACGGATTGGTACTGGCATTGATTTGATAGAAGCAGAAGTATTGAAAGCTATAGGAGAACCCGTTACAGGAATCAGTCAACCAAGCTACAATGGAGTTTATGTCAACGACATCATTCATTCTAACGTAGGGGGAAAGTTCGTCAGAGTTCAATATGATGAACCATTTAAGGAGCAGCATTTCATCAGTGAAGCTATTTATCCCAAGCAGGGAGATGAGGTGTTACCTTTCCAAGGTGCTAACAATGCTGTCGGTTCAGTATTCCTAAGATTTGAAAACAGGAACAACGTGGAGCAGCACTTAGCTAACCACGACAATCATATTAGAGTTATAGTAGGATGATGAAACCCATAGGCGGCTATTTTTCTCTTGAACTCAATGAGGGTTGGGAGCGCCATCCTCATGCTCTACGCTTGAATGCTGGTCGCTATGCCTTGGAGTATATCCTGAAGGTCAGGGGCTACCGTAAGGTGTATATACCTTATTATATTATTGCTGCCAGGAGTAGAGCCTGACGATGTTGAAGGCTACGTGATTTGAAAGAACATGAACAGAATTGAAGTGAATTCTGTCCAAAAGAAGATATTTCTCCATAATTCCTTTGCTGTTCACAAAAAAAAATGTATCTTTGCCAGCGAATTAAATCATAAAAACGGATTATGAGCGTACAATTTGACAAGACGAAAACATTGAATGCCCTGCTGTATGTGGCTAACCGCGTACATCGCAAGGACTTTCATAAGATTTTCAAAATCATCTACTTCGCTGACCGTCAGCATCTGAACGACTGGGGCAGGCCTATCACTGGCGATACGTATATCGCCATGGAAGCCGGACCAGTCCCTTCAAGGATGTACGACATGTTGAAGATTGTACGTGGTGACTCATATCTACCTGACACGGAAGGTTTGGGCAGTTATTTCAAGGTTGAGGACTGGATGTATGTCGCTCCTCTCCGTGATGCCGATCTTAACAAGCTTTCACGTAACGAGCAGGAAGCTCTTGATGACTCTATCGAAAAATATGCCAGTCTGTCGTATGATGAAATCAAAGAGAAGTCACATGATGTGGCATGGCGTTCAACGGCCAGAGACTTTTCTATTAAGTGGGAGGATATTGCCCGTGAAGCTGGCCTTAGCTCGGAAGAGTTGGAATGTATTAATGAGTACAATGTCTTAGAGGCAGCTTTAAGCTGAATCTTTCCATGGCTAAGAGGAACTCCTTTTCTTCGCTTGAAAACCTGCGAAGCCTGTCAATATCGCCAGGGGCTGTGTTCATTGGTCCATGGGTGGGTATTGACCATGAGAAGTTCCTAATTGTAGCAGGTGTCACTGAGAGCAAAATTTTGATTTGTGCTGTAATGATTAACTCGCAAATCAACCAATACATCCTAAAACGGCCGAAGTTGCTGGCATGTCAGGTGGAGCTTAAGGGTGAGGATTACGAATTTCTGTCACACGATTCCTATGCTAACTGTGCCCAACCTATCAAAGCAAAGCACGACAGGTTCATGATAAACGAAATGAAGTATTGCGGTTTGCTCAAAGACTCAGATCTTCAGCAAGTGCAACAGCAGATTATAGCAAGTGGCTCGCTGACTGTCGATGAAATATCCATGTTCTTTGGCGAAACAGCAGAATAATTAATTTATTATTCCACCAACATTTGGTCACTCCTTACGGGAAGTGACCCTCTAAGCGATTACGTTCACACAGTCATATATTTATACTTAGTAGATTGCTATGAAGAAATTTGAAGGTAAGAAATTATTGGTACTTGGCACGAATGTCGGTTCGACTGATATTGTGAAATATGCACGTGGCGAAGGAGCAAAGGTATATGTCGCCGACTTTAATTCGCCAGCAAAGTCAGAGGCAAAACTTCATTGTGATGTGCCTGTTCTTATGAGTACCGCGGATACAGAAGGACTTTTAGGCCTTGTCGAAAAAGAGCAGATAGACGGCGTGTTTGCAGGTGTAAGCGAGTTCAACCTGTTGCAGGCTCAATTAATTTCTAAAATATCAGGATTACGTTTCTACTGCACACGTGAGCAGTGGAATGCCATAGAGGACAAGTCTCAATTCAGAAAGCTTTGCCGTTACTACGGCGTGCCACATCCACATACCTATTATATGGGATGTGCGGATGTGTTTGGCTGTCAGAAAATTACCCCTCCCCACTGGCCGTGTGTTGTTAAGCCGGTTGATGGGAGTTCATCGCTGGGAGTAAGTATTTGTACGACTCCAGAAAACTTCGATCCGGCGGTAAGACTGGCTATAGACAACTCAGCATCAAAACAAATCATTGTTGAGGATTATTTCGTCGGAGACGAATTCGCTGCCCATTATACAATAGTTAACGGCAAGGCAGTGCTTTCCTCGATAGACAACCGCTATCCTGTAGCAGTACACGAAGGAAAGGTTACTACAATTCCAATAGCGCGAGTCTATCCGTCATCATTCCTTGAGGAATATTCGCGACAAGTCAATGATAGCGTAATTCTTTTATGCAATTCACTTCACCTGGAGGTAGGAGTCCTTTTTGTCCAGGGACTTTATAATAAGGCAACAAACAAGTTCTGCATTTTTGAAGGCGGCCTGCGCAGTGCAGGAGAAGCTCCATACAGACTGATAGAGCGTGTCAACGGCATCAACTATATGCATCATTTCATAGATTATTTACTCTTGGGAGAGGTGAAAGGTTATAATCCGGTCAGGGAAGACCCTACGTTCGGAGGCCACAACTGCTGCGTGCTGTCCTTTGTTTCGAAGGGTGGCCGAGTCGGTTCCATTAATGGTCTTGAAGAGACTGTTGCTACATTGCCCAGTATCATAGACCATGAATGTCGTTATCCCGTAGGAAGCGATACGCCTTATGGGGATACGTTGAGGCAGATAATGCTTCGCTTTGTTTTGGACTGCCCATCCAAGGAACAGCTTGCACAAGATATAAACTATATCAACAACCATGTCACGGTGCTAAAGGAAGACGGAACGCCGCTCTGCCTTACTTTTGACAGCGCGAGATTATTCGAATAAATCATGATAAAGAACATTGTAATAACTGGTGCAAGTGGCCTTGTGGCCACAGAATTGACGCATTTGTTGCTCAAGACGGCAGGTGGTTATAAGGTCTATGCAGTATCCACACATCCTGACAAACTGGCTGAACGCTACCAAAGAGTGGCTGATGTAACCTGTCTCTCCTTAGAGGAACTGGCAAAGCTGTCGGATATTCCGATGGAAGCTGTCATTCACTGTGCATTTGCGAGAAACAAAGGGGCAGGCGAGATTGCTAAATCTATTCAGTACACAACAGAACTGCTTGGAATAATCAAACAGATACACCCCAAGGTGTTTGTTAACATCTCGTCACAGAGCGTATATGGACAGGCCACACCACCACTGTGGACTGAGCAGACACCGCCAGCCCCTGACTATCTTTATGCACTAGGCAAGTTTGCAACCGAAGAATTGACGAAAGCGACATTGGAGGGCACTGCTGTTAAGTACACAAATATCCGTCTTTCGTCCGTATGCGAGAATGCCAGGTTTCTGAATGTGTTTGCAAAGAATGCTCTCAAAGGAATACCCATCACAGTGCAGGGAGGCAGCCAGATGTGTTCGTTCATTGATGTCTGTGATGTTGCCAGCGGATTAAAGGCGGTTATTGATAAAGCACCTTTGATGACTTTATTGGCTCCGGTCTACAATTTGGGTACAGGTACAACCAGAACCATCAAAGAACTGGCTGAAGACACCAAGCGTCTTGTAGAAGCAGAAAAGGGAATTTCCGTTGAAGTGAACATTACGCCGGCAGACATTAAGTTAGAGGCAGGAATGGACAACAGCTTGTTCTGCTCTGCATTTAAATGGAAGCCAAGTCTTGGCTATGACGACATGATAAAGTCTCTTATATCGCTTAATGATGGTAATTTAGGGGGGTAAAATTCCATACTCCTTTGTAGTAGTTTATACAGAAAGAAATATATTGAAAAGATGAGCAGGTTTTTTCAAGTGGCAAAGTATGCCAGGAAACAGTCGAAGGAATGGGCTCCCCTCGTGGGCAAGTCACGCCTATGGCTGTTCTACGACATGATGCGATGCTACCGAAAGTATCTCATGTGGACAAACCTGTATGTCAAGGAACAGTTCTGGGCCAAGAGCGCAGAAGAGCGCGAACGTATTGGTGCCGACTACTTTGAAAAAGGCAAAGTGCGCGATGCCTGGCAGAAGGATTTCCGTGAGAACCGCAAGTTCCTGATAAAATATACAAACATCAAATACGAGAAGGCTTCCTTGCGAGAAAAACGCAACAAGGCATATACAGAGCGTTACAAGGCAGGGAAGAATCTCTTCGTAGAGTATGACGTGAACATCAGCCGACAGCACTATTTGGACGGTAAGATTACCATAGGCAACAACGTCTTGCTGGCCAAACATGTGTTTATCGACTACTCTGGCGAGTTGATTATTCATGATAATGTATCAATGGCGAATGGCGTTATAATAGAGACCCACTACCATGCTATTTATACTGACCCAGCAGTGCCAAGAGAAATTGCATTCCCAACAACACTTGTTATAGAAGAGGGGGCTTTAATTGGTTCACGTGCAATAATCCTTGATTCATGTCACTACATTGGGAAAAATGCAAGAATTGGAGCTGGTTCTGTCGTAACCAAAGATATTCCTGATTATGCTGTTGCAGTAGGAGTTCCTGCCAGGGTAGTGAAAATGTTGCCGCATGAAGACAAATAATATGATTAGATTGCATTTATGTCAGAATCTCTGAAACGCAAGACCGTAAAGGGAGTAGGCTGGTCGGCTGTAGATAATATAACCGGGCATAGCGTGACTTTTATAGTCAGCCTTGTGTTAGCCCGCATATTGTCGCCAGACGACTATGGGCTGATAGGCATCATCGCGATATTTACGGCGGTGTGCCAGACCCTTATAAAAGCAGGATTCACTACAGCTCTTATCCGAAAGAAAGATGCTACGGACGATGACTATAACACGGTATTTATCGTCAATCTGGCAATGAGCCTGATGCTTTATACCGTCATTTTCCTTTGTGCTCCTCTTATTGCTGATTTCTTCCATCGGAATGAGCTTGTTAGCCTGACCAGGGTTTCATCACTGAGTATGATCATCGGTGCTTTGGCCCTGGTTCAGCAGACAAGACTTACAAAGCGGATAGATTTCAAGTCACAGACAAAAATTACAATAACCGCTTCTGTCAGCAGTGGTGTCGTTGGTATTATAATGGCTTTGATGGGTTTTGGCGTCTGGGCGTTGGTGACACAGACGCTTACGAGTCAGATAATACGCACCACCTTGCTGTGGCGAGTAAACAAATGGATACCGAGCCTGCGTTTTTCAACCAAAAGTTTTCACGAACTGTTCGGATTTGGCTGGAAGATGATGGTGAGCAGTATTCTTGATACGGTGTGGAAAGAGTTATACCAGGTAGTAGTAGGCAGATTCTATAGTCCGGCAACACTCGGACAGTACACTCGGGCAAAAAGCTTCTCTCAACTTTTATCAAGCAATCTTACCGCAGTCATTCAGCGAGTCACGTATCCTGTCTTAAGTAATATTCAGGATGAAAAGGAGCGTATGGTGCGAGCCTATCGTAAGATGATAAAGATGACAATGTTTATTACAGCGGTCAGCATGTTTTTCTTAGGTGCCATCAGCGAGCCTTTACTTTATTGTCTGATTGGGCCGAAATGGCATGATGCGTCTCTGTATTTGCCGTTGATATGTTTGAGTGCCTCGACCTATCCTCTACATGCCATCAACCTGAATATGCTGCAGGTTCAAGGGCGCAGCGATTTGTTTTTAGGATTGGAGATTATAAAAAAGACGATTCATCTTGGCCCTTTGTTTATTGGAGCTTTTATAGGGATTTTACCTATGCTTTGCACAAATGTAATAACGTGCATTATATCCTATTTCCTAAATTCGTATTATTCAGGTAGATTGTTAGGGTATAGTTCATGGATGCAGCTGAGGGACATAGCCCCGTCTTATGGGATTGCAATGTTATTAGCACTTAGTGTTTATTTCCTGAAGTTTCTTCCCATCACTTACTGGATTGTTTTGCCGCTTCAGTTGATATTAGGAATAATAGTCTTTTTTGTTCTGTGTGTTGTAACAAAACAAGAAGAATATTTAGAGATGAAAGGGTTACTTACACCGTATATTAAAAAGTTGAAAAATAGATGATATGTTATGAGTCAAAATAATTTCTTGGTTTATGTACATTGCATTACGTTTAATCATGCACCATATATTGTGCAGGCACTGGATGGCTTCACGATGCAAGAGACGAATTTCCCCTATGTTTGCTGCATAATAGACGATGCCAGTACTGATGGTGAGCCTGAGATCATCAGAAAGTATTTGCAGGACAATTTTGACTTAGAAGATAAATCTGTAGTCCGTAACGAAGAAACGGATGATTACGTGCTTTGTTTCGCCCGGCATAAAACCAACAAGAACTGCCACTTTGCTGTTTTATGGTTGAAATACAATCACTACAGCGTAAAGAAACAGAAAAGGCCATATATTGCAGAATGGGTTAACAATACAAAATATATTGCATTGTGTGAAGGCGACGACTATTGGATTCATCCAAAGAAGTTGCAAATGGAGGTTGACTTTCTCGAAAAGAATGAGGAATATGGACTGGTTTATACAGATTATTATGAACGGATAGGTGACAAAATACAAAAAGGGAGATTTCCCGCTGTTAATGATATAACGGACTGCCTGTTAAAGAAAGGCTACATTCCGACTGCCACCACACTCTTCAGGACAAACTTATACTTGCAGTGTAAATTTGAAAGGAGATTTCTATTGGGGGATGTACCTATTTGGCTTCAGTTAATGCATGTGTCCAAAATTAAGAGATTTACAGATATTACAGCAGTATATCGTCTTTTGCCTGAAAGTGCCAGTCATTCTAAAGATTATGAAAAAAGGCAGAAGTTCATTATCAGTACATGGGAGGCAAGAAAATACTATGCTGACAAGTATGGCTATGCAGACATAAGCAAACAACTTGAAAAGGAAGTAATAGTAAATAAGGGGCTACTGGCTGTCTATCAAGGCAGATACCGGGACTTCCTGAAGTTGAGACCCTGGAAATATGGCATGAAGTTTTTCAAATCGTTGTTGAAAATATTGAGAAAGAGATTAAGAGGATAATAGCGTTAAGTCTTCAAATTTTACCATCAAGCATAAACTGCAAATTATGACAAAGACACCATGGATATTTATGGGGACATTTCAAAATAAAGATTTTGAAATGTTGCTTAACAATGTCCGAGTAGGAATACAGAACGGAGTGTTCGGCTTTGATACCGCCCCAAGTTATAAAACTGAGAGACTTTTAGGAACTGTTCTTAAAACGTTGATAACGAAAGAGGTTGTAAAGAGGGAGGATTTGTTTGTCTCTGATAAGATTGACGCTTGGCAAATGCAGGCAGGAAATGGAAATGTACGCAGTTGTGTGGTGGATGCCTTGCAAAAGATGCAGTTAAGCTACTTTGATTTAATGCTGATACATTGGCCAATTCCAGAATATCTATATTCAACTTTCAAGAGTCTTTCGGCGTTGAAGGAAGAGGGAGTAATCCGTAATATAGGGCTTTGTAACGTACGTTTAGGACATCTGAAAAGGATACAGTCGAATGTGGGCGTATTGCCAGATTTTATTCAAAATGAAATTCATCCTCTGAACACTTGTGATGAGGTTGTGAAGTGGTGTAAAGAGAAAGACATAAAGGTGATGGCTTATTCTCCATTATGCAGGATGAATGCTAAGATTCTTGAAAGCACCACTCTAAAGGAACTGTCAAGCAAATATAACAAGACGATTGGGCAAATTATATTACGCTGGCATTTGGAAAGAGGAATTATTCCTATATTTATGTCACATAACCCAAAACGGATAGCGGAGAATACTGAAATAAGAGATTTTTCGTTGGAAAAAGGTGACATAGAGCGTATAAATGCGATGAACGAAAATTATAAAATATTTTTGGAGTCGAACGGTTGTCCAGGTTATGAAATACACTAAGAACATATTACAGATACTGCAAATAATATCGGGAAATAAGTCCATTTGTGCAAAGAGTCCTGGTACTTTTACCGAAAAAAGAAGGAATTTTGACGTTTTGGTAATAGGTGACAGGTGCGACGTACAGGGGATTATACCAAAAGACAAAACATATCTTCAGTTCGATGCTCCGGATAGAACCTTGTTTGCAAGTTTTTTGATTTTACAATGTAAGTTCAGTTGGCTAAAAGAAGGTAAAGGGAAGTGCATCATTTTATGCAAAAAGAAGAATGAGAAAAAGAAGAAGATTTCAATAGCTGATGCTCCTTTTTTACATATGATAGTATTAAAAAGATATGGATTGGAAAGATTACAAAGGGATTTGAAATTCCCTTTACTTTTCCATCCTCTCCAGGTACTTAAGTTTTTTTGCGGCAAGAAGTATACAGCCAGTTATATTGAAAAGTGCCCCATGTCGGAAATAGAGGATTTTTGTAAACAGAGAGATATAGTTTTAGAATATAGGGTGATATAAAGGTTTTACTGATGAACAAATATTCAAATGACAAGAATGCGCTTCTGCTCCTTGCATTAATGAAGAAGCATGGGGTAAAGAAAGTGATAGCGTCTCCTGGTACTACCAACATAGCCATTGTTGGCAGTATGCAATATGATAAGGATTTTGAGATGTACTCTTCTGTAGATGAGCGAAGTGCATGCTATATGGCCTGTGGCTTGGCTTCAGAAAGCAGGGAACCTGTTGCGATAGTCTGTACAGAGGCAACAGCATCTCGCAATTATTTTCCTGGTTTGACGGAGGCATATTATCGGAAATTGCCTATATTGGTTATAGCAGGTTCGCATGACGAGGATAATATAGGACATTTACATTCACAGGTCATTGACAGAAGTCAATCCCCTAAAGATACAGTCAGATATCGTGCCTTTATCAATAAGATAAATAGTAAGAAAGAGGAGAAGAAGAATGCACTGCTAATTAACACGGCCCTTATAGAGTTAAGGCGACATGGTGGAGGTCCGGTATTGATAGATATTGCTGCCTCGCCACGTGGGTTTGATACAGAATCGCTGCCAAATGTAAGAAGAATTAATTACTATAGGGCAGAACGTGAGTTTCCAGATATGCCAGAAGGCAAAACATGTATATTTGTGGGAGCTCATGCCAGAATGTCTAAGGAGCTGTCAGATGCCATTGATAGGTTCTGTTCTGTTCACGACGCAGTTGTTTTCTGTGATCATACCAGTGGTTATAATGGAAAATATCGTGTTAGTTTCGCCTTGGTTGGTTCACAGCAGAATTATACAAGTAGTGCTGTTACCCCCGATTTGCTAATACATATTGGAGAGGTTTCTGGAGACACTTATACTACAGGCTCTCTCAAACCAAAGCGTGTGTGGCGAATAAGTGAGGATGGGGAGGTCAGAGATTTCTTCCATAAGTTGGATAGTGTATTTGAAATAGACGAATTGCCATTCTTTCTGCATTATTCCATTGGAGACGGGAACAAACAGTCCTATCTAAGCATGTGCAAGGCAGAATACGAAGACTGCCTGTCAAACTTTCCGGAGGTGGAGTTTGGAAATATTTTCGTTGCCAAGAAGCTTTCAGGTTGTTTGCCAAAGGATTCCGTCCTCCATTTCAGTATATTTAATTCTCTTCGCTCATGGAATTTCTTTGAATTAGATTCTTCTATTCAGAGCAGTTGTAATGTGGGCGGTTTTGGAATAGACGGTGCTCTTTCAACATTAATAGGAGCCTCATTGGCTAATCCTCAAAAGATTCATTATCTTGTAGTGGGTGACTTGGCATTTTTCTATGATTTAAACTCTTTGGGCAACAGGCACATTGCTAATAATGTCAGGATATTGTTGGTAAATAATGGTCGTGGAATTGAATTCAGGAAAAAGGATCACCCAGGATATGCATTTGGTGAATCTGCTGATTTATTCATGGCTGCAGGTGGCCATTTTGGTAATATGTCGAGGCTTTTGGTGAGAAATTTTGTAAAGGATTTGGGTTTCGATTATATCACAGCATCCAACAAAGAGGAATTTGAAGAAAATTATCCTCATTTCGTATCTGAAGATATGACAGATAAACCAATGCTATTTGAAATCTTCGCAGATCCAGCTAACGAGATAGAAAGCTTGGATAAGGTGCGGCATATCAAGGGTGTCAATATACCAATAGTAGAGAAGGTGAAAGATAAAGCGAAATTAAGCGTGAAGACTGTCCTAAACAAAATCAACTATTTAAGCCAGACTGTATAAATTAACGGGCTAAAGAAATGATAATAAAGCTTACTTATATTGTTTTATTGCTTTTGATGCTTTTTGTCCTTTACCATTCGGGCATCAGGTTACAAAAGGAGTATAAAATATGGTCCGGCGCAGGTTTACTTGCCATCCTGGTATATACCTTGAACGAGGGGCTTCGTTTTGGCAGAGGAATAGATTATAACAATGCCGGTATTGGATATGAACGCTATGCCAGTTACAGCAATGCTACTATCGACAATTATGTTGGTTATGAATTATTGGTAAGGACTCTGGTAAACTTAGATGTTCCATGGCAGGGTGCTGTTATGTTAATGAGTTTCTTGTTCATTGTCGGACTACTCTATCTTATGAGGAGCCTTAAAGAAGTGGTGCCTTTTGCTTTGCCTCTATTCGTACTGGTGTCTTCAGGTACTGTAGAAAATCTCCTTAAGTGGTATTTGGCTTTTTCGTTTTTTATGATAGGGCTGTCCTATCAGATAACGAACTTAGATAAATTAAATAAAAAATTTGTGATTTTTAGTTGTGTGGGCATTTTGTTTCATATAGCATTTGCCCCGATTCCTATCATATTTTATTTGCTGATTAAGTTAAAGAAACCTTTATTGCCACCATTTTGGTCAATTCTCCTTTTCTTTGCGATTGCTTTTTTGTTTCAGGCATCTTTTATGCTTAATTTTGTTGAGTTGGTTAATGCGGCAGCATTTTTTTCAGATCGGTTTGAACATTATAGTGAAGATGTAGAGATGTGGCTTACACAAGGTTTTAGTGGAAGAACGACTGTTGCTTTACCTGGATATTCGGAAACGTTATTCTTGATGGTAGTCACTCTGTTTGGATACAAGAGTGTAAAACTTATGGGGCAAAAATATATTTATATATACAATTTGTTTCTTATAGGTTTTCTCCTAAAACCAATAGCGAACCTAATTCCTATATTGTTGCGTTTAGATTATGTTTTTTTCTTTTTCCGTGCCGTTGTGTTTGCTTGCATCCTGCAGGTTATATATAAAGAGAAAAAAGTATTCTTGCGGCCACTGTTTCTTCATGCCGTATTATTGATTTTCTTTATATGGACATTCTCTTTCGTGAGGGCGCCAATAACAGGTGTACCAGAAAGATTCCTTTATGTATGGAATAAGGGTAATTTATCATACGAAGATATGCTCGTGATTCATTCAGAGCAACTTGATAAAACGTCAGAAAGCCGTAAACAGAAAAATAATGATAATAATTTGTTTAATGAATGAACATTCATTTCTGTTATAAGTCAAAATAAGGTAAAAAGACAAGTGTAAAAATTATGAAAATAGGTATATTGACGTTTCATCGTAGTCATAATTATGGTGCTCTTCTTCAAGCAATAGCATTGAGGACGGCACTCACAGATATGGGACATCAAGTTACTTTCGTGGATTACTGGCCTCCATATCATCAGCATCTTTACGATTTGTTTTCGTGGGCTTCTTTGAAGCATATGGATTTTACGACTAAATTGTTATATATAGCAAAAGTGATATTCAAATATAAGTGCAGAAAGAAAAGAATAAACAGTTTTGAGAAGTTCATAGCTCAATATATCAATCCGTATGTCTCTGCTGAAGAAGAGAATTACGATTTGCTTATTCATGGCAGTGATCAGATATGGGCGAGGCAACGAGAGATAAGAAAATTTGACCCTGTGTATTTCGGGAAGAACGATATTCATGCAAATAGGCAGATTTCTTATGCTGCCAGCATGGGAAAAATGGTTATAAACAAAGATGATGATGTGGTCTTGAGAGATTACCTCTCTCACCTGGCAAGTATATCTGTAAGAGAATCAGAACTTGCTACTTTAGTGGAAAAATGCGGCTATTCATGCACAGTATCAGCAGATCCTACTCTTCTGATAAGTGGGGAGAAATGGTTGTCCTTACTAAATTTGCCCCCCAAAAAGAAAGGTGGCTATGTTTTATTTTATAGAATGCTAAAAAAATCATTTGACGAACAACAGGTTAAGAGATTTGCGGCACAGCATAATTTGAGCCTAAAAATAGTTTACGGCAGTGCCACAAAAAAGGATACCGAAAATGAGATAACAGCTGCTGACCCACGGAAATTTGTGGAATTATTATCGGGTGCAGATTTCGTTTTCACTTCTTCTTATCACGGACTTGTATTCGCCATTCTGTTTCATAAGCCTTTTTACGCTTCATTTAGCGGTAATGCTGGACGCGCTGCTTCCCTGCTAAAACGACTGAATATTACAGAACATCTGTTGCAGCCCAATGCACAGATACCTCTGCAACAGAAAGAAATAGACTACGGTTATGTTGATTCTCTTATAGCGGAGATACAAAAAGAATCTTACAAATATTTGTTAGATAACACTAAAACAGACAACGGTTAAAAAATGGAGATAAACTACTCTTTTATTATTCCTCATAAAAACGCTCCTGAGCTGCTTCGGCGGTGTATAGCTTCTATCCCCCAAAGGGAGGATGTGCAGATTATTGTCGTTGATGATAATAGTGAAAAGGAGAAAAAGCCTGTTGTAGAAAGGGAAAATGTAATGATTGTAGAAATAGATTCTAAGGATTCTAAAGGTGCAGGGCATGCACGTAATATAGGATTATCTCAAGCAAAGGGAAAATGGATATTATTTGCAGATGCTGATGATGCCTTCTCTCCAAACTTAAAAACCTTGATGGAGCAGTATGAAAACAGCGATGCACAGGTTGTTTATTATGGCTTCACAAAGATTCAAGGTGACAAGGTATATAAGGTAAAACGATGGGAGAGAAAAGAGGCAATAAATAATAATCAGCAATTTGCGATGAAATTTGGATTTACTGAGCCTTGGAACAAAATGGTGAAACATGATTTTATTAAAAGGCACAATATCCTTTTCGAAGAATGCCCTGTAGGGAATGATATTTTTTATACCTATCAGGTAGGTTACTTTGTTAAAGGTAATTTCGAGGTCTTTCCAGAACCTGTTTACAACTACTATGTCACCAGTGGCAGCATTGTACACAAAAAAAAGAATACGGAACAGTATTATGTGACAATCTGCAAACATGTTTACCAATGTAATGCCTTCTGGAAATATATAGGGCGTAAGCGTCACAGTAAAAATATGCTGAAAAAGTTAGCTGCTATATGGATGAAAAAAGGCACAGGACAGTTTTTTTTCGCTTTACGAGTCTATCTTTCGCACTATCATGAAATCTTAAGTGATCGGAATAAATTTGTAAACCATTTCAAAAAGCAATGAATTGCAAGAGAAATATAAGGCGATTAATAAAATACGCAGGAAATGAACTATAAGAAAATAATCAGGAGTCAGCAACTGCGGTTTGCTATATTGCGTTTTTTTTCGTGGGTGCCAGACTCTATTATGTTAAGGATACAATATAGAATCAAACTTTCTTGCTGGCCAAACTTGAAGCATCCCAGGAGGTTTACGGAAAAGCTACAGCTCTATAAGATGAAATATCGTAACCCTGTGATGCACCAGTGCGTGGATAAGTATGAGGTAAGGAAATATGTAGAAAACAAAGGATTAGCACATATTCTTAACGACTTGTATGACATTTACGATACCCCTGAAGAAATGGATTTTGGGTCGTTGCCAAATCAGTTTGTGGTGAAAACAACAGGTGGTAGCGGGGGACAGAATGTTATTATTGTGAAAGACAAGGAATCTTGTGACTTGGATGTGCTTCGTGAAAAATTGAGATGTTGGAACGGGGCTAACAATCTTGGGGCCATTTCTGGAAGAGAATGGGCATATTACACATGTAAGCCCCGAATCGTTGTTGAAAGATTGCTAGAAGAGTCACATGCAAAAGGCGATTCATTAACAGATTATAAATTTTTTTGCTTTAATGGTATTCCTCAATTCGTTCAGGTAGATACTGGACGTTTCGACAATCATCGCCAAAACTATTACGACATGCAATGGCATTCCCTTGGTGTGCACTGCACATATCCTGAAGGAAAAGACATCCGCCAACCTCAGAATTTCGATGACATGAAACGTTATGCCGCCCATTTGTCTGAAGATTTCCCGTTTGTTCGTGTTGACTTATACAATATAGCTGGTAGGATTTATTTTGGTGAACTAACATTTTTCCCTTCAAGTGGATATGGAAAATTCCATCCAGATGAGTTTGATTTTACGCTTGGTTCCTTATTCACAGCTTATTAAGAATATGTTAAATAGGTGTGTTTTTCTTTTGTTATTTTGCCTGCATCTTTGTATAGGAATGGCAAGTGCCCAGCCTATACATGACAGCAAGGATAGCAATATAAACGCACTCTTTAAAAACGGGAAAGCTAAGTATTTAATCAGTTTTCACCATGTCTTTGAAGATACTCTACGGCTTCCAGACGGATGCGAACTGGCCTTTGAAGGTGGGAGCCTTTCTGGACCCATAGTCATGAACAAAACCAAGCTGAGCGGACGGGTGAATCTGAAAGGGGCTTCCCTGAGTGGCAGCGTCAGCAACAGCCAGTTTGATGCTTCTTGGCTATGTGCGATGGATGGCGTGACAGACGACGCGAAGAGCATCAATGAGATGATAGAAGTGTGTGGGAAGGTGTTCTTCCCGAGAGGAACCTATAGGCTAATCTCACGCTATAATCCCAAAGGGAAGGTTCCAAAGAAACTGTATAAGGTTATCAAGACGCATATCGGAATCTGTAGCAGCGACGTGGAACTGATCGGAGAAGATGGAACCAACTTTGTGACAGACGACTCTTTAAGCACGATTTGTTTATTTTCAAAACCGAAGCAGATAGCGAAAAGCATAAGAAACATCAAAATCAAGAATATAACCTTTAATGTACACAACGACGGAGTAAACTTTCATGAGTTCCTGCACACTATCAAGACCATTGGCGTAAACGGACTGGAGATAGAACACTGCACCTTCAATGACTTCTGGGGCGATGCCATCTGCCTGAGCCACTATGGGGATAATCCAAGGACGGGCGAAAGAACGCTGAATCAGAATGTCAGGATAGTGGGAAACACCATCAATGGCGACAGTCACAACAACAGGAATGCCATTTCCGTTATCAGCGGGAAGAATGTGCTGATAAAAAACAACACGATAAAAAATACGTCTCGAAGAGATATGCCCGGCGGAATAGATGTGGAGCCGAACAATTCTGCCTATACAATAGATAACATCAGAATCGAGAACAATCATATAGAGGGTGTTTATAGTAAGGCTATTTCGGTATGGGTAAAAAGGGAAGCGCGTGTCCATCATGTTGAGATACTCTCAAACGAGATTATGAACTGTGGGAAAAATGGTATTTTTGTCGCCGTAGTGACAGATGACACATCTGACTCTATCATCATTAAGAACAACCATGTGCATGCAGACACACGCCCTTACAGGTTTAAAGGAAGTGGCAGGTCGAAATACTGGGTTATCAGTGACAACATCTTCGAACTGCCAATTCGTCAATCCATACCAGGTGATATTCAAGTGGAGAATCTGACGGTGACAAACAATAAAAAAAAAGCCTGATAGAATTCCTCATTTTCTATAATCTGCTATGGCCTTTAGTATTACTAACAACGGCTGTCATCTTGGTCTTTTTCTATTGGAGATTTAAGTTTTTTTCTCAACGCAAAAACCATGAAGTATAGTAACAAAAGTATAGAGGCCTTCTTCCTGCTGGTTAGGGCCGGGCTATTTGGCCGCACGGAGGGCAAGGAAAGACTCCGAGAGGGGGGCGTGGTATGGAAGCAAGTCTATCGGCTGGCTAAGGAGCAGTTCGTAGTGGGGCTTGTCGCTGAAGGCATTGAGAGACTTCATGGCGAGGAACCCCCGGCGGACGATTCGCAGCTCGTGCCGAAAAAGATGGCGTTGCACCTGGCCAGAAAGACATTGTTCTTGGAACGACGCAACAGGTCCATGAACCAGTTTATAGCTGAATTGACAGGCAAGATGCGGGAAAGAGGCATCGACGCGCTTTTACTGAAAGGGCAGGGCGTGGCGCAATGCTACGAGAGACCCTCCTGGAGAACCTGTGGCGACGTGGATTTGCTGCTGAGTGACGATGGCTACTCGAAGGCCAAGGAATTCTTGACGCCGCAGGCTTCCTATGTTGAAGAGGAAATAGAATATAAAAAGCACCTTGGGATGGACCTTGAAGGCTGGCTGGTAGAACTGCACGGCAGTCTGCGGTGTGGCTTCTCTGCTCGCGTTGACAGAGAGCTTGACAAGGTCTATGAGGAAACGTTCCATAACAGGAGCTTTACAACGTGGAAGGACGGAGAGGTGCCTGTGCTCATGCCTTCGCAGGAGAGCCACTTGCTCTTCGTGTTTGCTCATCTGCTGAATCACTTTTATAAAGGTGGTGTGGTCGTTAGACAGCTTAGCGACTGGTGCAGGATGATATGGGCGTTTAGGGACAACATGGATTTGGAAACTCTTGAACATCGGCTGAAGAACATGGGGCTGATGAGTGAGTGGCGTGCTTTTGGCGCGTATGCCGTGGAATATTTGGGCATTCATGAGGAGGCTGTGCCTTTCTACTCGGCTGACGAGAAATGGAAAAGGAAGGCCAAGCGTATTCAGCAGTTCATACTGAAAAGCAGCACTATGGACAGGAATAAAGGCCAGGAAGCAGACTCCCTACTGACGAAAAAAAGCAAGGCAGCCGTCCAGCGCTTCTGGGACTTGGCTAACCACCTGATGATTTTCCCCTTGGACACGGTGCTGTTCATGCCCAGCATCTTCATCAATGGGCTGAGGAACAGGTGAGGTTATAATGCATAATCTTTAGTTCGGAATGAAGAAATTACTGATGATAGTCAACGAGGACCGCTTCTTCCTCTCTCACCGTAAGGAAATTGCCTTGGCAGCTCAGAAGGACGGCTGGCAGGTCACCATAGTCTGCAAAGACACGGGACAGCGGCAGGACGTAGAGGCCTTGGGGCTGAAGATGCTGGAGCTGCCCATCAACCCCACGGGGATGAACCTCAGGCAGGAACTGAAAACCTGCTGGTTTCTCTATACCTTATACAGAAAGAACCGGGACGCCGTGGTGCACCACGTGGGGCTGAAGGATATCCTCTGGGGAGGACTGGCTGCTAAGTTGGCCCGCGTCCGCGGCGTGGTGAATGCCGTGAGCGGACTAGGTGCTGTCTTCTCTGGCGGAAAGATGGGGCTCACGGCAAGGGGCATTCTGGCCGTGATGCGCTTCTCAAACAGGCGGAAGCGGGTAAAGGTCATCTTCCAAAACGATGAGGACAAGCAGCTCTTCCTGCAGCATGGCGTCATAGCTGAAAGCCAGGCGGAATTCATCAAGGGCTCTGGTGTTGACCTGAGCGAGTTCCGCTACGTACCCGAACCGGAAAGCGAAACGCTGAAAGTGGTGTTCTCTGCCAGAATGGTCAGAGAGAAGGGCGTCATGGAAGTGATAGAGGCCGCTGAGCGGCTGCGAGAAGACTTTGAGGGCAAGGTGGAGTTCTGGCTCTGTGGCCGGCTGGCGGTGAATGCTGACGCCGTGCCCCGTGAGGAACTGGAGCACCGCTGCGACGGACGCTACATCAAGTGGCTGGGCTTCCAGAAGGACATGAAAGCCGTCTTGGAACAGTGTCACATCATAGCCTTCCCGAGCTACTATCGTGAGGGCGTGCCCAAGTCGCTGATTGATGCTTGTGCCGTAGGACGCCCCATTGTCACCACCAACTCCATAGGCTGCAAGGACGTGGTGGAAGATGGCGTCAACGGCTTCCTCGTACCCATTAAGGACACGGAAGCCCTGGCCCGGAAGCTGTGCCACCTGATATGCGACAAGAAACTGCGCGTACAGATGGGGCGGGCTGCAAGACGCAAGGCAGAAGAGGAGTTCTCGCTTGAAAACGTCATTAACAAACATCTTGAAATCTACAATAAAGTAAACAAATAAAAATGGACACGACAATCAACCTGACCATCATGGCTCTCCTGTCATTCACGGTGACCACTATTGCATATCCGTACGTGCTACGCTACGCACGGAGTCACCACATAGTGGATAATCCCGACGCACGCAAGATTCACCGTATGCCCATGCCCGTCATGGGTGGTGTGGCCGTCTATGCGGGCATCCTTGCAGGCTGTGTGGCCATGTCATTGCTCGTCAGCGGGGCAAGCATTCGATGGAGTATCATGGCTCTGACCACCATGCTGGTGCTGGGCGTGTGGGACGACATCAAGAATCTACCGGCCGTCTTCCGCTTCGTCTTTCAGATATGCATCGTGGGGGGCTATATGGCACTGACGGGCAACTATATAGGAAATCTTCACGGGCTCTTCGGCATACACGAGATAAGCCTCTGGCTGGGCATACCGCTGTCGCTGGTGACCGGCGTGGGCATCATTAATGCCATCAATATGATTGACGGCATTGACGGCTATTCTTCCGGTTACGGCATCATGTCCTGCTGCTGCTTTGCAGTGCTTTTCGTGGTGGGCGGGCAGCGGGTATGGTCATCGCTGGCTGTCATCGTGGCGGCATCGCTGTTACCTTTCTTCATGCACAATGTGTTTGGAGTGAAGACAAAGATGTTTGTAGGCGACGGCGGAACGATGATGCTGGGCTTCCTGATGACTATTTTCGCACTGGGGGCCTTTTCGCTCCGCAGTGCCCCTTGGTTAGAAGGCCGGGGGGTAGGCATTGCAGCCATGACGCTGGCAGTGCTGTGCATACCGGTATTCGACACGCTGCGAGTGATGACGGCACGAATGGTGAGGGGCAGGTCACCCTTCAAGCCAGACAAGTCGCACCTGCACCACCTGTTTATTGACATGGGCTTCTCGCATCTGGGAGCTGCCATCGTCATTCTGTCGATGAACTTTTCTGTTATCATGGTCTGGTTCTTGTTGTGGCAGACGGGGGTATCCATCGACGTGCAGACATGCGTGGTAGTGCTGATGGGCATTATGGTGACATTCGGCTTCTACAAACTGATGAGATGGCAACAGCACAGCGGTCCGACAGGTGACGACGGTCAGCCGCAGGGTGCCCCACTGTGGCACGCATTCTGCCGGTTGGGCAGTTGGAGCCATAAGGAAACGGATAGCGTCTGGCTTTTCCTGCAGAAGATGGTTGATGGCAACTTATTGAAGAAAAAGAGAAAAAGATTTGGCAGATAAAGATTTTATTCGTAACTTTGACGAGCCAATAAAATAAACCTATAAAAACCTATGACGAAAAGAATGAACATTTACGAAGAGGCAAGCCGCTGCCTGCTTTGTCAGGACGCTCCCTGTACGAAGGCTTGTAAGACAGGAGACCCGGCCCGTGCCATACGTGCCGTGCGGTTTGACAACCACAAGCCGGCCCTGCGCTGGGTGAAGGACTGTAGCGACGCTGACCTGGAACGGGCAGAGCAGGCCTGTCTGCACTACAACTGGCCTATTCGCATCAAGGAAATGATGCGTAGCATTCATCAGGACGATGTGGATGACGCCAATTATCCCTCGCTGGAGATTACGTTTTGTGGCATCAGCTGTGAAAACCCCTTCTTCCTTGCCTCGTCGGCCGTGTGTACCAACTACGAGATGGTGGCCCATGCCTTTGACGCCGGGTGGGCAGGCGTGTTTTACAAGACGATATGCCTGCAGGACATCAATGAGGTGTCGCCACGTTTCGACGCCATGCACAACAGCGCTACTCATGGTGACTTCTACGGTTTCCGCAACATGGAGCAGCTGAGTGAGAACTCGGTGGAGGTGGACTTCGACATTCTGCACCGGCTGAAGCAGAACTACCCCACAAAGGTGGTGGTGGCCTCCATCATGGGGCAGAATGAAGAGGAGTGGGTCATGCTGGCCAAGATGGCCGAGGAGGCTGGCTGTGACGCCGTGGAGCTGAACTTCTCGTGCCCCCAGATGAAGTATAAGGGCATGGGCAGCGACGTAGGGCAGATGCCTGAGCTGGTGAGGGAATACACGGCCATGGTGAAGCGGAGCGTAAAGATTCCCGTCATACCGAAAATGACTCCTAACATTACCCATATTACGGAACCTGCCGAGGCCTGCGTCGAGGCGGGGGCTGACGCTGTGTCGGCCATTAACACCATCAAGTCGGTGACGATGCGGGTCGATGCCGAGGTGACAGGCCGCCGTATCATTTCCGGTTATTCCGGACGTGCCGTGCGCCCCATAGCCTTGCGCTATATCCTGGAACTGGCCCAGATGCAGAAAAAGACGGAGCTGAGCGGCATTGGGGGTGTCGAGACATGGCGCGACGCGCTGGAGTTCATCCAGTTAGGGTGTAGCAACGTGCAGGTGTGTACCGCCGTCATGCAGTATGGCTATCGCATCATTGACGACCTTGTACTCGGACTGCAGCGCTACATGAAGAAGCGTGGCGTTCAGCACCTGCAGCAGCTGGTAGGCGAGGAGTTGCCGAAGTTCCTGAATCCTGACAACTTGGACCGCTCGACCGTCATCTATCCTAAGTTCGACAAGGAAATGTGTGTAGGTTGCGGACGTTGTGAGTTGTCGTGTCGTGACGGCGGACACCAGGCCATAGTCTTCGACAGAGAGACACGCCGTCCCCGGCTGGTAGGCACGAAGTGCGTAGGCTGTCACCTTTGCAGGCTTGTTTGTCCTACAGGGGCTGTCGGCGTGACGAAACGAATTGTTAAGAAATGATGACCTGAATAAAAACAATTATTAAAAAGCACGCATAAGTTTGCTAATATGCTACATAATTAGTAACTTTGCGTGCTTTTTTTATGCAAATACGTGAGTAACCATTTTGAGCTAAATAGACGATGAAACTAAGAATAGCCGTTCTGCCGGGCGACGGTATAGGTCCGGAAATAATGAAGCAGGGTGTGGCCGTCATGGACGCCATAGCCCGCAAGTTTAGCCATGATTTTGAGTACGAGGAAGGCTTGGTGGGGGCCTCGGCCATTGAGACCGTGGGCGATCCTTACCCCGCCAGCACACACGAGCTCTGCATGAAGAGCGATGCCGTGCTGTTTGCCGCTGTAGGCGACCTGAAGTACGACAACGACCCGACGCTGAAGGTGCGCCCGGAGACGGGCCTGTTGGCCATGCGCAAGAATCTGGGCCTCTTTGCCAATGTGAGGCCCGTGGCAACGTTCCCCTGTCTGCTTCACAAGAGTCCGCTGAAGGACGAACTGCTCAGGGGGGCCGACTTCGTGGTCATTCGTGAGCTGACGGGCGGCATGTACTTCGGCGAGAAGTATCAGGACAACGACAAGGCCTACGATACCAACGTATATACGCGCCCTGAGGTGGAACGCATTCTGAAGGTGGCCTTCCAGATGGCCATGACGCGCCGCAGGCACCTCACCGTGGTGGATAAGGCCAACGTACTGGCATCGAGCCGCCTGTGGCGGCAGATAGCCAAGGAGATGGAGTCCCTGTACCCGGAGGTTCGGACTGACTATATGTTTATAGACAACGCCTCGATGCGCGTGTTGACGGAGCCTACGTTCTTCGACGTCATCGTGACCGAGAACACGTTTGGCGACATACTGACCGACGAAACCTCCTGCATCACTGGCTCCATGGGCCTGCAGCCCTCGTCGAGTCTGGGCGAGCATACCCCGCTGTTTGAACCCGTTCACGGCTCCTGGCCGCAGGCTAAGGGGCAGAACCTGGCCAACCCGTTGGCGCAGATCCTTTCGGCTGCCATGCTGTTGGAGCACTTTGGACTGAATGAAGAGGGGGCGCTGGTGCGTCAGGCTGTGAACGCCAGTCTTGATGCCAACGTGCGCACGCCGGAGATTCAGGTAGATGGCGGTCAGAAGTATGGAACTAAAGAGGTAGGCGAATGGATTGTAAGGTATATAGAAAAAGCATAGTCCTGTTTGTTGCGATACTATCGCAACTTACACTACCGGCACAAAGCACCCAGCAGTGGCGCGACTCGTTGCAGGTGCTCAGCCGCCAGCTCAAGGCAGAGCCGGCCAATCTAGACCTGCACCTGCGCAAGGCGGCAGTCAACATTGAGTTAGGCCAGTGGGAGTATGCGGCCGACGAATATACTCTCGTGCTGGCAAAGGACGAGAAGAACCCCGCAGCGCGCTTCTACCGAGCCTACACCAACACCCAGCTAAAGCGCTACGACCAGGCTCTCTACGACTACGACGAGTTGCTGCGTCAGGTACCTGCCCACTTCGAGGCCCGGCTGGGTCATGCCTACGTGCAGCAGAAGATAGGCCGCAAGACGGAGGCTCTTGACGAGCTGAACCTGATGGTCGAGATGTTTCCCGACAGCGCGACGGTCTATGCCGTGCGGGCCGGGCTGGAGCAGGACATGAAACAAAATGAGCTGGCTCTGTACGACTGGCAGCAGGCCGAACAGCACGACTCGCTGAACGCCGAGTATGTGGCGTCGCACGTAGAGCTGCTACTGCTGCAGTACCGCAACCAGGAGGCTTTGGCGGTGCTCGATGCAGCCGTCAGGCGAGGCATTCCCCGTGGACTGCTGAACCCGCTCTACAGCCGTTGCCGTCGGCAAATGAAAAAGTAAGGATTAGCAAAATGCAGACGAAACAGTATTCCCAAGTATTTCTCCGTAGCAACTGTTGGTTGACGCTCAGTTTATCATTTATCATTTATCATTTATCATTTAGCTCCGCAGGGGCGCAGGTCCGCTGGAACCAGCAGTTTCAGGACTACATAGACGAGTGGAGTCCCGTGGCTATTGAGGAGATGAACAACTACGGCATTCCGGCCAGCATCACCTTGGCACAAGGACTCTTGGAGAGTGGGGCAGGGAGCAGCGAACTGGCTCGCAAGGGCAATAACCACTTCGGCATCAAGTGTCACAACGGATGGACGGGCCCCACGGTCTATTTTGACGACGACCAGCGTAACGACTGTTTCCGCAAGTACCGCAATGCCCGCGAGAGTTTCGAGGACCACTCGAAGTTCCTGGCCGGTGGGCAGCGCTACCGTTCGCTCTTCTCGCTGAAAGTGACCGACTACAAGGGCTGGGCACACGGACTGAAGAAGGCGGGCTACGCCACGAACCCACGCTATGCCGACCACCTGATAGAGCTCATCGAGGTGTATAAGCTCTACTCGTACGATAGCGGCAAGCACCCAAGACCCACCACCCAACACCCAACATCCATCACCCAGTACTACACCTTCAACGACCGTCTCTACGTTCTGGCCCGCAGGGGCGACACCTTCCGCACGCTGGCAGAGGAAACGGGCATCTCGCGCCGCAAGCTGGCACGCTACAACGAGCGCGACAAGGACGATGCGTTAGTGGAGGGCGAAATCATTTGGTTAGAGAAGAAAGCCCGCAAGGCACCGAAGGAGTACAAAAACCGCCCGCACGTGGTGCAGGCCGGCGAGTCGATGTATAGTATTGCGCAGTACTACGGCATTCGTCTGAAGCGGCTCTACAAGATGAACGACCTCACGCCCGACTATGTTCCGCGTGTTGGCGACCGGCTCAGGGTGAGATAGAGTCAGGAGTTACGAGGTGCGAGGTACGAGGTGCGAGATTTGTTCTGGTATTCTCGTACCTCGCACCTCGCACCTTGGCAGCATAGTTGCCCAGCGGCTGAGTGCGTATGGCGGTCAGGTCGTAGTTCCTATTAATTTTGCTTGTCTGTTGTCAATAATTTGTTTTTGACACTGCAAAATTAAGACAAAGAACAGCCCATTCCAAGAAATACTTTCTTTTTTGCCCACCGTTGTTGCGGCGGGAGCGCCCCTTTTGCGACAAAGCGGCGGAAGCCCTGTCGCTTTGTCGCAAAAGGACACTCTATTCCACAACCGTAGCCCTCAAAATGACGATGGGCTCCAGGGGGCAGTCGGCCTGGTCGGTAGCTGCAGCCTGCATGCGCTCCAGCACGTCGAACCCCTCGACCACCTGGCCGAAGACGGTGTAGGAGCCGTCCAGGTGGGGTGTTCCGCCCTCGGTCATGTAGGCCTGGCGCATTTCGGGCGTCAGCTTCAGGTCGAGTCGGTTCTCGGTAAACTCCATGGCACGCTCCGAGTACTTGCGCCCCCAGACGAAGTAGAACTGCGTGGGGCTGGAGCGCTTTTCGGGGTTCACGTCGTCGCCCTCGCGTGCGGCGGCCAGTGCGCCGCGCTTATGGAAGAGTTGCGGCAACCGGAACTCGGGCTCCACGGTGCTCATTTCGGCCACGCGGCCCGTCTTGGCTCCGTTGGCCCGTCCGCCCTGAACCATGAAGTCCTTGATGACGCGGTGGAACGAGAGCGAGTCGTAGAAGTGCTCGCTGACCAGTCGCAGAAAGTTGTCGCGGTGCTGCGGCGTCTCGTTATACAGCTGTATGCGCAGGTTGCCCATGCTGGTCTCCATGAGCACCTCGGGACGCTTGGCGTCTTGTGCCGTTGCCGTGAGGGTCGTCAGCGCCAGCAGCACCATGAGGCAGAAGTTTTTCTTTTTCATTCGTATAAGTTTTTTTTATATCTTCAATATAACTAAAGTTACTGACCCCACCCCTGCCCCATTCCCGAGCATAGCTCGCCTACCCGTAGCCTTTCCCCTACAAGGGAGGGGAGTACCTGTGGAGAAATTGGCGGTAGCTACTCCCCTCCCTTGTAGGGGAGGGGCAGGGGTGGGGTCTGTATTATTATTACTCATGTTGTTTTTGACCATTCGAAAAGTTTGCTGCAAAGGTAGTGCAAAAAGCGTGAAAGACCAAACAAAAGCCCGACAAAATTGCGCTTTTGTCGCGGCCTCGGAAAAGACGACGGCACATATTTATTAATATAACAAAACGAATTTGGCGAAAAGTTTGGTTATATGTCAGAATTGTGCTATCTTTGCACACTGATTAATTAATAAAGCATAATAAGGTACAATGATTTCATTTTTTCTGAGCTTCGTGGCTCTGGTTTTGGGTTATTTGTTCTATGGTCGTTTCGTGGAGCGCGTCTTTGGCCCTGACGACCGCACAACACCTGCCGTGGCGAAGGCAGACGGATTAGACTACATTGTTCTTCCCAACTGGAAGATTTTCATGATTCAGTTTCTCAACATCGCGGGCACGGGCCCCATCTTCGGCGCCATTATGGGTGCGAAGTTCGGTCCGGTGGCCTACCTCTGGATTGTCCTGGGCTGCATCTTTGCCGGTGCCACCCACGACTACCTCTCGGGCATGCTCTCCATGCGCAATGAGGGTAAGGGCCTGCCCGAACTCATCGGCAAGTACTTAGGTTCTACGACGAAGACCGTCATGTTGGTGTTCTCCGTATTCCTGCTCGTCATGGTGGGCGTGGTGTTCGTATATAGTCCGGCCAAGATTCTGGGTGACATGACGGGAGCCGACCCCTCAGCAGTCAGTCAGGGCCAGATACAGATGGAGTACATCTGGTGGTCGGTGGTCATCTTCGTTTATTACATCATTGCCACGCTGTTGCCCGTTGACAAGATTATCGGCAAGATATATCCGCTGTTTGCCTTCTCGCTGCTCTTCATGGCCGCTGCGCTGATGGTGATGCTTGTGGTGAAGATGCCCAACCTGCCCGAGATTTGGGAGAGTCTGCCTGGCGAGGCGATGACCAAGAACGCCATTTTCCCCGCCCTGTTCATTACCATTGCCTGTGGTGCCATTAGCGGTTTCCACGCTACGCAGAGCCCTCTGATGGCCCGTTGCGTAAAGTCGGAGAAGATGGGTCGCCCCATTTTCTACGGAGCCATGATAACCGAGGGCGTGGTAGCCCTGATCTGGGCCACGGTGGCCATGTATTTCTTCTACGACCAGCCCACACCAGGCTATGAGGTCATAGAGGGAGGAGCCGCTGCCGTGAACGACGCGCCGTCTATCGTCAACAAGATGTGTAACGAGTGGTTAGGCGTTTTTGGCGGCATTCTGGCCCTGCTCGGCGTCGTGGCTGCGCCTATCACCAGCGGCGATACGGCCTTGCGCTCGGCCCGACTCATCATTGCCGACTTCCTGAAGCTTGAGCAGAAGCAAGTGCGCAACCGCCTGCTTATCTGCATACCCATGTTCTCGGCTACCGTCGCCCTGCTGGCCTGGCAGATGTCCGATGCCAAGGGCTTCGACACCATCTGGGGCTGGTTCGGCTGGTCCAATCAGACGCTTTCCGTCTTTACGCTCTGGGCGGTGACGGTCTATTTGGTACGCCAGAAGAAGCCCTACGTCATTACACTCATTCCGGCCTTGTTCATGACGGCCGTTTGCACCAGCTTCCTCTTTGGCGTCAAGCTGTTCCAGCTGAGTGAGTCTGTCGTCTGGACCATTGCCGGCGCTGCTGTGGCGGTGTCGCTCGTCTGGTTCTGCGCTTGGTACGTAAATGAAAAGAAAAAAGAGTAATTAACCCCATTTTTGATAGTATGAAGAAAATTGCATTATTCGTGGTAGCACTGATGATGTCGGTAGCTGCCAACGCACAGTTTGAGAAAGGAAAAACCTATATCGAGGCCTCGCTCTCGAGTCTGGACCTGAGCAGCCAAGCTAAGAAGTTCCACTTTGGTGCGAAAGCCCGCATGGGTTACCTCTTTACCGATAACCTCATGGCTTTGGGCGAAATAGGCTACAACCACCTGCAGGACGCTGACGATACGTTCAACCTGGGTGCCGGCGCGCGTTACTACATCGTGCAGAACGGACTCTACATGGGTGCCATGCTGAAGTACAAGCACGCCTCGGGTTACAACGACTTCCTGCCCAGCGTGCACGTGGGCTACGCCTTCTTCCTGAGTCGTACGGTGACCGTGGAGCCTGAGCTCTATCTCGACATATCAACCAAAAGCAGCGACTACACCAACTACGGTCTGGGCGTAGGCTTTGGTATCTATCTGTAATCCAAGGTTTCCTAGAATAGTCATCAATCGAAAATCAGTAAATCGAAAATCAGTAAATCGAAAATACAACAAGATGTTAAGCGTAGAAGAATTAGTTGACCGCCTCATTGACCTGGCATTTGCCGAGGACATAGGCGACGGAGACCATACCACCCTGTGCTGCATACCTGAAGACGCCATGGGCAAGAGCCATCTGCTCATCAAGGAGAACGGCATCCTGGCCGGTGTGGAGGTCGCCAAGGAAGTGTTCCGCCGCTTCGACCCCACCATGCAGGTTGAGGTGCTGATGTGCGACGGCACACGTGTAAAGAAAGGCGACATCGCCATGGTAGTAACCGGCAAGGTACGCTCGCTCTTGCAGACGGAGCGTCTCATGCTGAACATCATGCAGCGCATGAGCGGCATTGCCACCATGACCGACCGCTACGTGCAGCGCTTAGAGGGCACGAAGACCCGCGTGCTCGACACCCGCAAGACCACACCTGGCCTGCGCATGCTTGAGAAGCAGGCCGTGAAAATAGGCGGCGGCTGCAACCACCGCATCGGGCTCTTCGACATGATTCTCCTGAAAGACAACCACATAGACTTCGCCGGAGGTATTTTCAATGCCATTGACCGTTGTCATAAGTACCTGGAAGAAAAACACCTCGACCTGAAGATTGAAATAGAGGTTCGCTCGTTCGACGAGCTTCAGCAGGTCCTTGACCACGGTGGCGTCGATCGCATCATGCTCGACAACTTCTCCGTGCCCGACACGAAGAAGGCCGTCGATATCATCGGCGGACGTTTTGAGACGGAGTCGAGTGGTGGCATCACCTTCGAGACCATCCGCGACTACGCCGAGCAGGGCGTCGATTTTATTAGCGTAGGTGCCCTGACCCACTCGGTGAAAGGCCTCGACATGAGTTTTAAGGCATGCTGAACACGCTCGTAGCCTCGTTGCTCCTTGCCGTCAACGCCACCTTTGCGCCCCCCATGCCCCACGAGATTTCACTTGCGGGCAACTTCGGAGAGCCGCGTCCCAACCACTTCCACGGCGGACTCGACATTCGGACCGAGGGCGTGGAGGGCAAGCGCGTCATGAGCATCGGCGACGGCTACGTCAGCCGGCTTACCGTGGGCCTCTACGGCTTCGGCAATGCCGTCTATGTGACGCATCCCGAAGGCTACACCAGCGTTTATTGTCACCTGCAGCGCTTCTCGCCCCGGCTGGAGCAGGTGCTGAAGCGCTGGCAGTACGAGCACGAGCAGTGGGAGGCTGACATCAGCCTGAGTGCATCAGACTATCCCGTGGCTCAAGGTCAGCTCATTGCCTTTAGCGGTAATACGGGCCACAGCTTCGGACCCCACCTGCACCTTGAGGTGCACGACACCCGCTCGTGGGACATGCTCGACCCCTTGGAGTTCTTGGGTGCCTACGTCAACGACACCGTGCCCCCGCAGGTGCATGGCGTCATGATGTACCAGTTCTCCGGTCCCATCCCGCAGCGTTCGGCGGTTTCCCCGTCGAGCCCCGCCACCGCCTGGGGCGACGTAGGCTTTGCGCTCTATGCCGACGACTACATGCAGAACTCCGGCAACCACTACGGCATCAGGCTGACGCAGCTCTTGCTGGACGGACGCGAGGTGTTCAGAGCCGACGTCAACGGCGTGCCCCACGCCATGAACCGCATGGTCAACTCGTGGGGCGACTACGTCTACTTCCGCCAGCACGACCGCTGGTACCTCAAGTCGTTTGTAGAGCCAGGCAACACGCTGCCCATTCTGCAAGCTGACGAACGGCGAGGCATCGTGCGCATTGACCAAGAGCGCGACTACCACTTGGAGTACGTGCTGACCGACTACTTCGGCAACCAGACCCGCTACCCCTTCACCATACACGGCGCCCCGTCACAGTGCCCGACGGTTTCCCCGTTGGGCCCGTCACTTCCCCCGTCGGGTCAATACCTGCTCCGCTGGAACCATACCAACGTCATTTCCCGTCCCGGCATGCAGCTCGTGGTGCCTTACGGCTACGTGGGCACCGACGTTGCGCTTCAGCTACAGGCCGAGACCACCGACGGACTCTCGCCGGCCTATATGTTCAGCGAGCGCTCCTGTCCGCTGTTCTACGAGGCCGAACTCAGCCTGGCCCCGCGTCACGACGTAGAAGACCCCACCAAGCTTTTCATAGGCTGGAAACTCGGCAACAGCCTCTGTCTGGGCGGCGAGTATAAAGACGGCTGGGTGACGGCACGCGTGAAGGACATGGGGGGCACCTTCCGGCTGCTCTACGACGACCAGCCGCCCGTTATCACTGCTAAGGCTACCGACGGCGGCTTCCTGCGCTTCGGCATCGAGGACCGCGACACAGGCATTCGTTCGTACAAAGGCTACATAGACGGACAGTTCGTGCTGCTGAAGCCTCTGAACAAAGCCCTCACCGAAGTGGGCTGCCGGCTAAGCAACACGCCAGTCAAGAAGACTGGAGCCAGGAGACAGTTGAAGGTTGTCGTGACCGACCTGCGCGACAATGAGGCCACCTACGTAACCGACATTATCTATTGAATCAAATCAAATTAACAACATCGAGAAATATGAAACGACATTTTCTACTTGCCACGCTTCTTGTGGCCGCAAGCTATACCATGGCCTGCACCAATTTCATCGTGGGTAAAAAAGCATCGGCCGACGGCTCCGTCTTCTGCACCTATAATGCCGACAGCTACGGGGCCTTCATGCCGCTCTACCATTTCCCTGCCGGTAAGCACCAGCCGGGCGAAATGCGCCAGATATACGAATGGGACACCAATAAATACCTGGGCCAGATACCCGAAGCTGCCGAGACGTGGAACGTCATAGGCAATACCAACGAGTGGCAGCTCACCATCGGCGAGACCACTTTCGGAGGCCGTGAGGAAATGGTCGATACAACGGGCGTCATAGACTACGGCTCGCTCATCTGGATTACCCTGCAGCGCGCCAAGACAGCCCGCGAGGCCATTCTGGTCATGACCACGCTGGTGGAGCAGTACGGCTACTGCTCGGAGGGTGAGACCTTCTCCGTCTGCGACCCCAACGAGGCCTGGATTCTGGAAATGATGGGCTGCGGCAGCGACCGCAAGCTCTCGAAGGAGCGCACCGTCTGGGTAGCCCTGCGCGTGCCCGACGACATGATTTGCGCCCACGCCAACCAGAGCCGCATACGTCAGTTTGACATGAAGGACAAGCAGAACGTTCTCTACTCAAAGAACGTCGTCAAGTATGCCCGCACCATGGGCTGGTTCAACGGCAAGGATGCTGAGTTCAGCTATGCCGACGCCTACTGTCCGGCCGACTTCGGCGCACGCCGCTGGTGCGAAGCCCGTGTGTGGAGCTTCTTCAATAGGTTCAGCGACGACTTCTCAGCTTATCTGCCCTGGGCCGAGGGCATTGACCCTAACGCACAGCCCATGCCGCTGTGGATCAAGCCCAACCGTCTGCTCACCCTCCAGGACGTGCAGGCCGCCATGCGCGACCACTATGAGGGCACGCCCTTCGCGCTCGACCAGGACTTGGGCGGCGGCATCTGGGAGATGCCTTACCGCGTCAGCCCTCTCAGCTACAAGGTCGATGGTGAGACCTACTTCAACGAACGCCCCACCTCGACACAGCAGTCGGCCTTCTCCTTCATTTCGCAGATGCGCTCCTGGCTGCCCCGTCAGGTAGGCGGCTGCTTCTGGTTTGGCAACGACGACGGCAACATGGTCAGCTATTTACCTATATATTGTGCCAACACGCGTCAGCCCGAGTGCTTCAACACGCCGGGTGCCGACGATACTCATTTCTCCATGGACAATGCCTTCTGGCTGTGCAACTGGGTAAGCAACATGGTCTATCCGCGCTACTCGCTGATGTTCCCCTCGCTCCAGCAGGTGCGCGACTCGCTCGATGCTGCCTTTGCTAAGGTGCAGCCCGAGATAGAGGCCGAGGCCATAGCCCGCTACCAGAACGACGAGCAGGCTCTTGTGGAACACATGACGAACTACTCGTGCCTAAAGGCTGAGCAGATGATGGACCGTTGGCACGAGCTGGCCTTCTACCTCATTGTGAAGTATAACGACATGGTGGAGCGTCCCGACCGTGACGGCCAGTTCTACAAGAACCAGTACGGGCTGGGAGCCACCGTCAAGCGTCCGGGCATGGCCGAGAAGTTTGCACGCGAGATGAACCGCCACAGCGGTCACCGCATGAAGATGCCGAAAAAATAAGAGGATAATTAGAGGAAAGAGCAATGGACATCAAGAAAGCCGAATTCGTTATCTCTGCCCCCGTGGTGAGTCAGTGTCCGAAGGACACGAAGCCCGAGTATGCCTTCATAGGCCGCTCGAACGTGGGCAAGTCGAGTCTTATCAACATGTTGACCAACAACAAGCGGTTGGCCAAGACCTCGGCTACGCCGGGAAAGACGCTGCTCATTAACCACTTTATCATCAACGATGAATGGTATCTGGTCGATCTGCCCGGCTACGGCTATGCCAAGCGTTCGAAGAAGGAGGTGGAGAAGCTTGACCAGATGATTCGCGGCTACATCCTACAGCGTGAGCAGTTGGTCAACGTCTTCGTGTTGGTCGATGTGCGTCTGGAGCCTCAGAAGATAGACTTGGAGTTCATAGAGTGGCTCGGTCTTTCGTCTATTCCGTTCTCCATCGTTTTTACCAAGGCAGACAAACTTTCAGTAAGTAAAGTATCGGCTAATGCTGAAGCCTACAAGAAGAAGCTGTTGGAGACGTGGGAGGAACTGCCGCCCATTTTCCTGACCAGTGCAGAGAAACGTCAGGGGCGTGACGAGGTGCTCGGCTATATTGAACAGGTGAATCTCTCCCTTAAATAGTATAGTCCAATAGTAAAATAGTCAATAGTAAAATAGTCAATAGTAAAATAGTCCAATAACCCCGTGAATCCCTATTTAGACGTTCAACACTTGACGAAGTCGTTTGGTGCCCTCGTGCTTTTCCAGGACATCAGTTTCTCCATAGGTCAAGGGCAGCGCGTAGGCCTCATTGCAAAGAATGGTACGGGCAAATCGACGTTGCTCCAAATACTGAGCGGCCATGAGGGGTATGACTCCGGCGACATCGTCTTCCAACGTGACATCCGGGTGGGAATGCTCGAGCAGTCGCCACGCTTCGACCCCCGGGAGAGCGTGCTAGATGCCTGCACTTTGCCCCCTAAGTTAGGGGGCTTTGGCGAAGAAGAAAAGATGCTGAAAGCCAAGCAGATACTGACGCAGCTGAAAATACGCGACCTTGAACAGCCCATGGGGCAACTGTCGGGCGGACAGCAGAAGCGTGTGGCCTTGGCCAATGTGCTCATCACTGAGCCCGACCTGCTCATACTTGACGAGCCCACCAACCACCTGGACCTGGAGATGATAGAGTGGCTCGAGGGCTTCCTGCAGCGAGGCAACAAGACGCTGCTCATGGTAACCCACGACCGCTTCTTCCTGGACCGCGTGTGTAACGTCATCATGGAACTCGACGACCGCCGACTCTATACCTATCGCGGCAACTATGCCTACTATCTGGAGAAGCGGCAGGAGCGCATTGACGCCCGCCGCGCCGAGATAGCGCGTGCCAACAACCTGTACCGTACGGAACTGGAGTGGATGCGCCGCATGCCGCAGGCCCGTGGCCACAAGGCGAAGTACCGCGAGGATGCCTTCTACGAACTGGAGCGCGTGGCCAAGCAGCGCATTGAGGAACGTCAGCTCAGGCTGAAGGCCTCGAACGTCTATATAGGCAGCAAGATTTTTGAGTGTCAGTATATCTCCAAGGCTTACGACGGCAACACCCTCATCAAGAACTTCTACTACAACTTTGCGCGGTTCGAGAAAATGGGCATCGTGGGTAATAACGGCACGGGCAAATCGACCTTCGTCAAGATGCTCTTAGGCGAGGTGGAACCCGACGAGGGGCGCATTGTTGTGGGCGAGACGGTACGCTTCGGCTACTTCTCGCAGGAGGGGCTGAAGTTTGACGAGAGCCAGAAGGTCATAGACATCATTACCGACATTGCCGACTACATCGACTTGGGGGGCCGTAAGATGTCGGCTTCTCAGCTGTTACAGTACTTCCTCTTTACGCCCGAACAGCAGCATAACTACGTCTATAAGCTGAGTGGCGGCGAGCGCAGGAAGCTCTATCTGTGTACCGTCTTGATGCGGAACCCCAACTTTCTGGTACTCGACGAGCCGACCAACGACCTGGACATCGTGACGCTGCAGATTCTGGAAGAGTACCTGCAGGACTTTCCGGGCTGCGTCATCGTGGTAAGCCACGACCGCTACTTCATGGACAAGGTGGTTGACCAACTGCTCGTCTTCCGTGGCAATGGTGACATCAAGGACTTCCCCGGCAACTATACGCAGTACAGGGAGTGGGCCAAGATGACAGGGGACGAGGGTTCTTCGAGGGACGAGGTACGAGGTGCGAGGTACGAGGATAGCTCGAAGGCTGGTGCTAATCTCGTACCTCGTACCTCGCACCTCGCACCTCGCACAGAGAAGCGCAAACTCTCCTATAAGGAAAAACGCGAGCTGGAACAGCTGGAGCAGGACATAGAACGCCTCGAAGCCGAGCAAAAACAGTTAGAGGAGGCTCTGTGCAGCGGAACGCTGAGCGTGGACGAACTGACCGAGAAGAGCAAGCGGCTGCCGCTCTTGAAGGACGAGCTCGACGAGAAGTCCATGCGGTGGCTGGAACTAAGTGAAATTGGAGCGTAGTCAAACAAGATAGTGATGGAAGAACGTTACCCTTCAATACTTCTGGAGAAGGCCGTCGATGCCTTTTCGCAACTGCCGGGCGTCGGCCGTCGTACGGCCCTCAGGCTGGTGCTCTTCCTGCTGAAACAGGACGTGGAGCAGGTGGAGCAGTTTGCAAAGGCCATTGCCGACATGCGCCGTGACATCAAGCATTGTCAGGTTTGCCACAACATCAGTGATACCGACGTGTGCCCCATCTGCAGCAATCCGGAGCGTGACGGCAGCACCATCTGCGTGGTGGAGAACATCCGCGACGTGATGGCCATTGAGGATACGGCACAGTACCACGGACTCTATCACGTCTTGGGCGGTGTCATTTCGCCCATGGAGGGTGTCGGACCCGGCGAACTGGAGATAGCCTCGCTCATCAGCCGTGTGGCCAATGGTGGGGTGAAGGAGGTCATCTACGCCTTGAGTCCTACGATGGAAGGCGACACAACGAACTTTTACATCTCACGGCGTTTAGAGGAGTACGGCATCCGTCAGACCGTCATTGCTCGTGGCATATCCGTGGGCGACGAGTTGGAGTATGCCGACGAGGTGACGCTGGGCCGTTCGCTGCTGAACCGTGTGCCGATAGAAGAAATATAAGTATTAGAAAACAATGAAACAAGTAAGAAATAAACTCTTAATTCTTTTCTGGACCTTGCTGTTAGTGGCCCTGCTACTGGTGGTGCTGTTCGAAACGGAGACGCTGTCGTCAGGCCTGTGGACTGGGCAGCTGACGGCGGAGTTCCTTTGCCGCTGCTTCATGGAGGTGCTGACACTGGCCGGTGTTTGGCTGGCGCTGCGCCTGATGCATTTCCAGAAGGTACATGCTGACCTCATGCAGCGTAAGGAGGCTGCACTCGGTAAGTGGGCCACGCTTCGCCTGCTGCTGTTGGAACTGCCCATGGTGGTGAACACCTTATTATATTATATGTATATGCAGACCACTTACGGCTACATGGCCATCATAGCCCTGTTGGCCCTGCCCTTCGTCTATCCCAGCAAGAGCCGTTGCCAGGACGAGGTAGAGGAAGAGAAGATAGAGAAAGAAAGGGTAGGGGACGTAAAGGAAGAGGAGGACGCGAAACCATGAAACTGAGCATT